>Ga0209991_10000623_pt1 | contig 15621 bp, 14 predicted proteins | sample ChitaG_FD_183167 | JGI IMG/M metagenome (GOLD analysis project Ga0209991, IMG submission 183167) | Deep subsurface microbial communities from South Pacific Ocean to uncover new lineages of life (NeLLi) - Chile_00310 metaG (SPAdes)... | ecosystem: Environmental > Aquatic > Marine > Oceanic >...
TATAGAAATGGATCAAATCGATGCGACGCGAGTCATAATCGAAAGCCACGATAAAACCTTGGTAATTGATCAGCCAGAGGTAATCCTGATGAAACAGATGGGTCAGGAAATGTATCAAATCATTGGCGACGCAGAGGAATATCCCTCAGGAGAATTTACAATTGAAGATAGAGAAGAATCGGAGAGTATTGAACCAAAGGAAGAGAACATTTCTAAACCAGTTATTACCGAAAATGATATCATGTTAGTAGCCGCTCAAGCAAAGGTAGGCAAAGAAGAGGCTAATGCGGCGTTAATAGATAGTGACGGAGATATTGCTAAAGCAATTATAAACTTAAAAAACAAACCGTAAAATTCGCAACATTTACCGTTGGAAAAAAAAAGTATTAAGAATCATAAACCATTCCATTTTTTATAACTACTATGGTATAAACAACATGTCAAAAACAAAGAAGAAATCAACTAGAATAGACGGGGGCTTGTCGGAAGAAGATCTAATATTTGAAAAAATTATTTATTTTTCGGGGTGGATTTTTTTACTAATCTTGCTCGTATATCTCGGAGGGTTTTTTGTTTTCGACTTTATTTTTGGGTTGATTGAATTGCAACTAAACGCATCAAACTTTAGCGTGATCATATTCACGGGAACTAATGCTGCGATAAGTTTTGCTCTCGCAACTAGAATTAAAAAAAATAGAGATCAAAAAAAGAAATTGTTTGTTGATTGGTTGAAGGGAGAATTTCTGTTTTGTGTGATAGCGATTTTAGTTGTTGCTGCTTACCAATGGTAGATGCCTATTACTGTTGATTGAACGCCTACTTATAATCATCTCTTGAAGGACTAAATACATCTATAACTTCTGAATCTTCTAAAATTATTGCTCCGTGTTTTTCATTTGATTCAAAAACGTAACTATCGCCAGCTCCTACAACAATATTTCCTTTTTCAGTTTCGAATTGTAACTTTCCTGTTATCACGTAACCTATTTGATGCTCTTTATGAGAGTGTAAAGGTATGTACGAATTTTTGTTCAACGAAAAATAACATAACATCATGTTATTATTATACACTAAAGTTTTCCTGTAAATTCCAGGTAGCATTTCAACAGCTTTAACTGAATTTTTTCTTACTGGTTTTTTGCTCATATTAAACACGTATTATTTTTGATTACTTCAACTATATCTGTATTTGTAATCGTAGTTAATAGTTATTAAATCTAGTAGAGATCATTTAAAAATTACAAATTCGGGAAAGACGACTATTTTAATATATTGCGTGAAATATCGAGAATAGTAAGTACCCGAATGAAATTTTCGAAAAGAACAGAGTTTATTCTATGAATTTTATTGCTGGGTATTTAGGTTTTGAATAAAGGATTAATTAAATAACTTTATAACGGAAAAAAAAATACATTTTTATATCAAAAGAGGCAAAGTATAAACGATAAGAAATATTCGTTAAGGGTATTGTTTCGGTTCATAGCGCCGACAAAAATTTTAGACTTTAAAGCTAATCATATACCTTTATCACCTATTTAGGAATACTAAACTAAAAAAAAGTAATGATTATTATGATATTGACTCCAGAATCTGATTCCAGAAAAGAAGAAAAAGGTCTTGAAAGTGGGTTTCTAAAAAATTTACTACCAAATGTCTCACGAACGGAAGGCGATGTCGTGCCTTTTGACCCATTAAAGATAAAACAAAGTATTATAAAAGAAACCGGTTTAGATCAAAAATCTGCTGATCAAATTACGGAATTAGTGGTCAGAAGGATTATATCTTCCAGTATTAGCTTTCTCTCGGGTCCACATATAAGAGAAATTGTATGTTCAATTTTATCTGAACAGCACTACGAAGACGAAAGGAAGTTATATACGAGGATAGGAATGCCATTAATGGATTACGAAGCTATATTAGAAAAGGGCGTTAAAGAAAATGCTAATCAAGACATGAATCCCGAAAGCATTCATCATTGGGCTGCTAATAGAATTTCTGAGGAATATGCTCTTTTAAGGATATTAGACTCAGAGGAAGCTCACGCTCATTTGTATGGCAATTTACACATCCATATGCTGAGGTATTTTGATTTACGCCCTTTTTGCATGGAATGGGATCCTCGCATGATTCTCGAGCATGGACTTCCTCCAGTTAGTAGTTGGGTACATTGTAGCAAGTCTGGTCCCGCAGGAAGTTTGAGAGTGGCTGTAACTCACTTGGCAAAGTGGCTAGGGACAATCCAGGGCGAATTTAGTGGGGGTCAGGGGTATGATTATATAACGACATTTCTTGCTCCCTACGCAAAAGGGCTATCACAAAGAGAAATCGAGCAATCAATGCAATGTTTAATATTTGAAACTAACCAAATTTTTGCGGCAAGAGGCGGTCAAGTACCTTTCACATCTATTTCATGTACTCCGACCGTTCCTGAAGGTTTGTTAGACATATCTGCGGTTGGCCCACATGGAAAGCCTAATGGACGGTATGGAGATTATAAGAGCGAATGTCTTAAACTTTTTGACGCCCTTACAGATGTATATATCCATGGAGATTGCAACGGAAAGCTATTTGCGTTCCCAAAACACGAGGTGAAGATCAAAAAAGCGTGGCTTAAAGAATTTGAACCGTCGTACATAAAATTAATGGAAGAAGTCGCTAAAATGGGTACTCCTTATTTTCTTAATATGTGCCCTGACTGGATGCCAGACGAAATTCATAGCCAATGTTGTCGAAAATTTCTAAGCGGAAACCAAATTATAGAAAAATGTGTGTTAGACCCTGAAGAGAGAAAAACTGCTAATGTATGGGAAAATTACGTATCCATCGGTTCACTACAAAGCGTCAGTCTAAATTTACCTCGCTATGCTTATATTTCTAAAGATGAAAGCGATTATTTAAGGGTTTTAGAAGAAAACATGGAACTTTCGGCTCGAATTTTGCGGAAAAAATGGAAATTAATAGAAAAACGTCTAAAATCAGGCCACTTGCCTTTATGTAGCGGAGAAATCAATGGTCGTCCGATTTTTAACTTAAAAAACCAAAATCTCTCCATAGGCTTCACGGGTCTAAACGAAGCGGTAAAAAGTCTTATAGGTTTTGAGCTGCACGAAAATACTACCGCATACGATTTCGGGAGGAGAATACTAGAATATATGGTCGCTAAGTGTAATTCCATGACAGAAAGAGACGAAATTTCGTATTCTTTATGGGAACAACCCGCTGAATCGTCGAGTAATCGTTTTGCGAGATTAGATTTAAAACATTTCCCAAAAAAAGCAATCCCTCAATCAAAAGGGGTTTCTGCATATTACACAAATTCAAGTCATATCCGCTACGACGCTGATATACCATTATCAAAAAGAATTAAATTGCAGGCAGACTATCATCCTATTGTAGAAGGTGGTGTTATAACCCATATATGGCTTGGAGAGCAAATACCGGACGTTTTGGGCCTTTGGGAGCTCACCAAAAACATTTGTCTTAATACAAACACGGCTTATTTTGCTTACACTCCAGATTTTACTTTTTGTCCTCATTGTAGAAAGATGTTCCGAGGTGGCAGTTTCACTTGTCCTCAATGTCATTCCACCGATGTAAAAGTATACTCTAGAGTTACGGGATATTACAGCGAAGTAGATAGATACAACCCTGGTAAAAAAGCCGAATGGGAAGCGAGAAAACGAGAACATCTGATTAAATAGTTTATTTTGTTTTTTTTTATATACTTTAAAATATTATTCTAATTATGAGTAAAGATGTATCACTAAAAGAATTTCAAAAGAAAATAGAAGATTGGATCGCGCATCACGGAGGATATTGGCCACCTCTTTCTATGCTTAGTGCAATTGTAGAAGAAATTGGGGAACTTGCAAAAGAAATAAATCATTTAGAAGGTTTTAAACCCAAAAAATCTGATAAATTTTCTCCCAATTTGGGTGAGGAGCTCGCAGATGTCATGTTTGCCCTTATATGTCTCGCTAATTCCTATAAAATTGACATTAGCTACGAATTAGAAGCCGTTATTAAAAAATACACGATAAGGGATTCAACTCGGTTCAAGTAAATCAAATTATTTTATTAAAACCTCATCTCATTTCACCTATCATATTTTGAAAAATTTTAATTCTTTTCAGCTTTTTATTTTTTAGATATTATAGAAATATTAATAAAAATTGTTTTATTTTGATATAGAATGCAAAAGGAAGGGATAGAGAAACAAAAAATAGTTGAGTTGCTTGAAAAAAAGCTAAAAAAGGATTTATCCTACGATTCCGGCTCAATTTTAGGTTCAATGTGCTCAGAACCTATAGATATCGCTAAAGAAATACATAATAAGTATATTTCGAAAAATTTGGGAGATCCAGGATTATTTTTAGGCACCGCTGAATTAGAAGATGAAGTTATACGCGAAATTGGTGAACTATTTGGTAATAGGGATATTTATGGTACCTTTACAACTGGAGGATCAGAAGCGAATTTAATAGCAATGCGGATTGCTAGAAATTTACGACCTCATATTAGAAAACCTGAGGTTGTACTTCCATGCTCAGCTCATATATCGTTTGATAAAGCAGCAGATTTACTAAATATTACGTTGAAAAAAGTAAATCTTCTCGATAATTTTCAATTAGATTTGAATCATTTAGAATCTCTCGTTAACGATAACACGTGCGCTGTTGTTGGAGTTGCGGGTACAACTTCCTTAGGTTTAATTGATCCTATTGAAGAAATAGGTGAATGTATTGAAGGACGAGACATATTTTTTCACGTAGATGCTGCGTTTGGTGGATTTGTGTTACCCTTTCTAAAGGAGTTAGGTTATTCTGTTCCAGCTTGGGATTTTTCAGTGAAAAGCGTAGATTCAATTACAGCAGACGCTCACAAAATGGGCTTAGGAATTATACCCTCAGGTGGATATTTCATTAGAGACGTTTCGATTTTAAAAAAAACAGGATTTGAAATTCCCTATTTAGCAGGTGGGAATTTTAAACATTTTCACATAGTTGGTACTAGACCAGGAAGTCCGATCATAGCGTTTTGGGCAACTATTAAACATTTAGGCGTTAATGGTTTTAAGGAGATCGTGAAAAAATGTATGGAAAATACAAAGTTCCTCTCACAAAGAATATCGGAAATTGATGGTGTAAAATTAGCGGTTGACCCAGTTATGAATATTGTAGGAATCACTACCGAAAGCGGAAAAAGTATATGTGAACTTGAAAAATCTTTACGTGACAACAAATGGATGCTAGGAAAATTTCTGGATTTTAATTTAGTGAGAGTGGTAATTATGCCTCATGTAAAAAGAGAGCATTTAATTGAATTTAGTTCTGATTTAGAAAAAATAGTAAAAAAACTAAAATTATAATAAGTAATGATAGAGAATTTTATAATATACTTCAATTATATATCACAAGTCAAACAATAGTATATAATAATGTATTAAAATTAAGTAGGGTTCAAATCCTTTAGAAATGAGTTAGAGAATGGCAAGAGATAAAAAAAAAAAGCTTGGAATAAAAACAACAAGATATTATACGAAAACATGTACTGCTTGTAATTACGAATACCCTAATTGGTTTACTAATTGTCCTAAATGCGGTGCCGCTTGGGACTCTGAAAAAGCAGATTTGGTTATCGGAAAAAAAGAAGTATTGAAAAAAACGATTAAAATCGTTGTAAAAATAACGGAAGAAGATTTTGACGACGCTTTTGAGCGCGTACAACTAATTTTTAGCGCTGATCATGGAGTGTCGTGGTATAGCTTGAGGATGGAAAACCAGTTAGACTATTTTATTGCCGAAATAGTTGAAGTTCCGTTAGGTACAGTAATTATTTATTATATTGAAGTGTCGTTAGCTCGCGGTGAAAAAATCGTTGAAAATAACGACGGTAAGTATTTTCGTTATAAAGTTGGTTTACCAGACGAACAATTAGAAAGAGAAAAGGAACAACCCACAGAACGCACTACCCATTCCTCAGAAGAGCAAAATTCCATGGTAACGAATCAATATGTTGAAAACTCAGAAAGTATTGAAAAATCCAAGGAGACTCTTGAGGACGAACTTGATAAAATAATTTTTGACGATTCAATCCAACTCTCTGAACATCATACAAACGATCTACTACCCCCTCAACCAAAAAAATACCATGTTGACGATACTAAAACGATTTTTGGAACTCTTCAAACTCAGATAGATCCCGATTTGAAAATCTGCCCTTTTTGTAATTCAAAAATTAAAAATTTGTGGAGCACGTGCCCCATTTGCGGTAAAGATCTTTAGAGTAAATTTAGTTTTTTAGTTCTCGTTCTTAGAGTTTATTACCACACTTATTACAATAAGCGTAATCGGAAGATAATGTTGTTCCGCATTGTTCGCAAATTATAAGATCCTTTTTCTTCTCTTCTTGTTTTTCTCCTTGAACTGAATGAGAGGATGTAATTGCTGTGAAGGATGTAAAATTTCTATCTATGTCTGCTACGTTAGGAATTATTCGCAATTTGGATTTCTCTTCTTCGTCAACCTTTTTTGTAGCGGTGAAAGGAACGAATGATACGCTACTTTCCTCTGAGTTTTCTTCCGTTTTTTGAGTTAAAGTCTGGAACAATGAACTTGGTTCAGAATTCTGTGGAACTTGAGTCGATATCTGTTCGGGCATCATACCTTCATCAGTAAGCTTTTTTTCCTTCTTATTTTTTTTTGATGTCTTCATCACTTCAAATAACTCCCCTATTTTCTCTCGTTGTTCAGAATTTTTCTTTTCTTTTTCGATTTTAGCCTTTTCTTTAGCTTGTTTCTTTTTCTCTTTAGCTAGTCTTTTCAGTTCTTTTTTAGGTATTATTGTTTGTGGCATATAATCGACTAACGATTCAGAAGATGTAGGAACTGGTGCTTGAAACAATGATGATTCGGCATCCACTTCTTGTTTTGGTTGGGGTTTTGGTTCAAATGTCATAGAAGCAGGTTGTGGTTTAGGTGTTTCTTCTCTTTTCGTGACGCGGAATGGAGTTTGGGAAGAATGGCTCTCCTCAGAGCTTTCTGCCTTAGTCTTTTGGAATTCTTTAGGAGTAGGTACTGGGATTGGAACATTTGACGTAAAAGGAATAGTTTTTGGCTTATATGTTTCGTTATCAGCTGTTATAGTTGCTTGTTCTGACGACTGAGAGTTCTCATCCATAATTTGATCAGGCGTTTTAAATTCTATGTCTGTCGGTTCAGGCGTAAAAATTTCGGGATCAGCTTGAGGTTGAACCACTGGAGCAGGTTCTGGTACTGGAGGTGCTTCATATTCAAGCTCGAGTTCGGGTTCAAAACTAGGTTTGGGTTCTTTAGGGTATGTTATTTTTGGTTCTGGTACTGGGGGCGCTTCATATTCAACTTTAGGTTCGGGTTCCGGAACAGGTGGTGCTAAATAGTCGGTTTTAGGTATTTTAGGTTGAACGAGTGACTTATCAATGGGTTCGCTTCCTTTGATAATTTCTCCTGGGGCGTAAACGGTTGAGTTAGAAATTAGTTGGTCAGGAACTCCTTGTCCTATCATCAAACAAGCGAGAATTTGAAAGCAATCTCCGACACCATCACCCGTTTTAGCAGACGTCTCCATATAATACAAGTTGAAATCTCTCGTAAAATTGTTAATTTCTTCAACTGAAACAGCTCTTATGTCAGTTAAATCGCTTTTATTCCCAACTAATAATACAGGTATATCAGCTTTTATGTTAGCCCTAACTTCTTCAATCCACTGTGGTAAATGTTCAAAACTTGCAGAATTCGTAAGATCAAAGACGAGGATTGTACCAAGCGATCCTCTATAATACATAGGTCTTATTGAGCTAAATCGTTCTTGACCGCCGGTATCCCAGAGTTGGAGCTTACATTTGATTGGACCTTCAAAAGTATCAATCGAGATCGTTTTTACATGAAAATCAACACCGATCGTCATTTTGTAATCTTCAGTAAAAAATCCTTTCGAGAATCGGAGCGTAAGTGCGGTTTTGCCGACACCACCATCTCCTACCACGATTGATTTAAAAAGATAATCGTATTCTTCAACCATTTCAATTCTTCCATTACTTTATTCAGTTTTTGTATTAGATTTTTTTCTACTAAGCTATATTATTATTATTAATAAAAATTTATTTAATTATACTTTTGGATATTTTACATCGTATTTTCTAGATTTTGTGTTGGCAACTGCGGTTGTATGGCACTTGTTAAAAGAATTTTGGAATTTTTTACTAATTATATGCTTGTAATTTTTTAAGAATTCTTTAAAAAACGATTTTAACGGAGACTTTTTATATTAACTGGAAATCGTAGTATTACACTTTTCTGTTGTTAAATTCCTCTTCGATATCTACATTTTCAAACCAATTGTTAATTTGTTCTAAAGTTTCTTGTGGAAATTCGTATGAATGCTCTCTATCGGGATAAAGCCCTTTTTCTACTTCGTTTTTATAGTTAAATAATGCGTTTCGGACGGATTTTCCCACATCTCCAAAATATTTAAGAAATTTAGGTTTGAAGTCGGTAAAAAGCCCTAACATATCGTTAATAACTAAAATTTGGCCGTCACAGTAAGAACCTGCTCCAATTCCTATGGTTGGAATGTCAATCGATTTAGTAATTAATTTAGCTATTTGCCAAGGAATGCTTTCCAAGACAATTGAAAACACCCCTGATTTTTCTAAGTTTTTTGCATCTAAAATCAGATTTTTTGCGGTTTCTATCGTTTTTCCTTGAACTAAAAATCCTCCAAATTCATATACAGCCTGAGGAGTAAGTCCTATGTGCCCCATGACTTGAATATCAGCATCAATTATAGCCTCTATTGTGGGACAAATTTTTGTGCCCCCCTCAACTTTCACGGCTTCGGCTCCACCTTCTTGGATAAATCTTCCCGCATTCCTAACAGCTTCTTGAATATTGATTTTATACGATAAAAATGGCATATCCCCAACTATCATAGCATTTGAAACTCCACGAGACACTGCTTTTGTATGGTGAATCATTTCTTCCATTGTAACTGCCAAAGTATTCTTATATCCAAGAATTACCATTGAAAGAGAATCGCCTACGAGAATTAAATCAATTCCACATTCATCAACGATCTTCGCAAACGAATAGTCGTAAGAAGTGATAGTTACTATTTTTTCTCCGTTTTTTTTCTTCTCAATAATTTTTTTAGCAGTCATTTTTTGTAAGGCCATATAAGAAGTAACGCTATACTTCAGAAAAATGTTTTGTTTGTTTAAATAGACCTATCTTTCTCGGTAACAAAAATAATTTTCACCCTTACAGATCTTTACTATATTACTTTAATTTGTTCAATGAGTAGTGAAAGTTAGGGAAATATATACAGTTGCAACATACCTAACGCTCATTTTCTTTTACGAAAACGAATGCAACGATTTCTATTCTCCCTCTTTTTTAGACTAAATTTCTTAGCAATACGCTCTGAAAATCGTTTAATTCGTCCTTTATTGCACTGAAATTATTATAGAGAGTGCTTATTCCCACATAGAAGATATTTTCAATGCTCTCAATTTCTACTAAAAATTTTCGTACGTAATAGGTATTAGCGTCAGAAATGACTGTTCGATTGTTTATTTCTACTTTTTCGTCTTTTATCCTTTGAAAAAACTCAAGATCATCGCTAATTTTATTACTTATTTTCTCTTCGAACTCCCGGGTATCCATAGCTTCCATGTAATGATCAGAGATTATTAGACCCGTGTCAGTATATAGTATTGCATAACTACAACTATAGTGATTAACGAATCTGTTTAGAATGGCGTCTATTTCTTTTAAATGTAACATGGTATTCAAAGAGTAAGAGAATGCTTGAGAGATCGAAGAAATATCGTAGTAAGAAGTGTTAAAGAATTTAAATTTGATATCGCTATTTTGCGACAATATCAGATTTTTTATCATTTTGGCTCGATCTAAATAATCTTCGTCGTTCTTGAACTTTGGATCGAATTTATTGAAACAAATTATTACTTCGTTTGCGTAATTAAGAGCTCTATAAATATCTAATAACTCGTGGAGATATTCTACCGATTCTTCAAATTTAAGCTCGTCTTGAATGTCAATTAGGTAATAAATGTAATCTGTTTCAAAAAAATATACTGGATCGGATACATAAATTTTCCTGAACTTCTTTTGCCCACCCATATCCCAAAGATTAATTCGATATGTATTGAGAAATTTAAACGAACTATAATCGATTTTAATCGTAGGTTTTAGGTTTTTAACTCGCTCATAAAAGTTGTACTTCTGCCTAAGAGCAATCAAAGCGCTCGTTTTACCGGCATTATCTAGCCCCGCAATAACAAGTTTAAATTCCTTTGATTGGTGAGGATTAGTTGTCATTATTATTTAGAAAATTACTTTTAACTCGAAGATATTATATAAAATTAAATTATAAATCTCAATTAATTTATTGATTTTTATTGATTTTTTAGATTTTTACGCGTAAACCAACACATAAAGATGATCAAGTTATATCAATAAGATTTTTTAGGAAACAAATCATTAAATAATTCTGATAAAATTAACTATAATAAGATTATTATGGATGCTAAAGAGATAGATTACTACGCTCTAGGGTTCGAATTTATTGAAACGAAGACTATGTTTGTTTCAAATTACAAAGACGGTAGATGGGACGAAGGTACATTAGTACCATTTGGTAACTTCGAGATTTCACCTGCAGCGTGCATATTAAACTATGGACAAGGAATTTTCGAAGGGATGAAGGCATTAAAAACTAAAAAGGGCGATCATGTTCTCTTTAGACCAAAGGAGAACGCAAAGAGATTCAACGATAGTGGCAGTAGATTGCTCATGCCCAATTATGATGTGAATAACTTCGTTTCTGCCGTAAAAAAAGTAGTGAAGGCTAATGAGGATTATGTACCACCTTATGATAGTGGTGGAGCTCTTTACATTCGCCCATTAATGATTGGAACGGGCCCTGTAGTTGGAGTAAAACCCGCTAGTGAGTATAAAATGATAATGTTTACCGTCCCGGTGGGACCCTATTTTCCAGAAGGGTTTCAAGGTATTGATTTAGAAATAACGAAGAAATACACAAGAGCGGCTCCGGGCGGAACGGGCTCGAGTAAAACGTGTTGTAATTACGCAGGTTCTATGCTACCCGCCAAAGAAGCTAAGACAAAAGGGTTTGCTCAGGTTATTTTTTTGGACGCGGTTCATAAAGAATATATTGATGAGGTTGGAGCTGCGAACTTCTTTGCTGTGATTAACGGAGACTTAGTAACGCCGAAAACTGCTGGCACAATTTTGCCGGGAATTACACGAAAATCGATTTTAGAACTAGCTTCAAAAAAAATTGGAATGAAAGTAGAAGAAAGAGACATTTCTTACAAAGAGCTTTTTGAAATATCGTGCACCGAAGCTTTTTGCGCAGGAACTGCTGCTGTAATTACTCCTATTAAATCGGTTGCTCTCGAGGAAAAAAAACGGATTTTTAGCGAAGGGGAACCAGGAGAAATTACTCGAAAGGTTTACGAAATGCTCACTGGCATTCAACGTTTGGATATAGACGACGAATTTGGGTGGATTGAGAAAATTTAGAGAGTAGATATGGTTTTCCTTCTAATTAAAGGCATAGACTTCCAATTAAAATTTCAAAAGCGTTTTTTATGTTTTCTCCAGTTTTTGAAGATATTTTTAGGTAAGTAATAATATTTTCGTACTCATTTACAATATCAAGGATGTAATTGTCTATCGTTTGAGTATCAGATGGCGCAATAAGATCGTTTTTTGTTCCTATTAATAGTATAGGAAGGTTTCCAAAAGGTTCTAAAGCTTTTATCCAATCGTATACGTTTTCAATAGTATTAATCCGTGTAAGGTCAAAAAGGATAACGGCTGCGATAGATCCGTCAACAAAATCATTTAGAAGCGTTTTAAACTGAGATTGACCAGCAAAGTCCCACATTATAAAATTTAATTCAATTCCATTGACCTTGATGTTTTTCGAATAAAAATCAACACCCCTAGTTAATTTACTATCGTTGTAAAAGCTATCGTGGACGAGTCGGTTTAAAAACGAAGTTTTTCCAACTCCTCCATCTCCAGAAACAATAACTTTTACTGTTTTCATCTTAATAAATGTTAATTGTGTTAATAAAAATTAAAACTATAATATATGAAACTAAATTGAGTAATATTAGAACGTAAAAAAAATTTCTTACTATCACACATCCTTTCGAGATTTACAAAAAAGTCGAATAGGTTGTAATCTTTACTTGGTATGCACCTAGAAAGCTATATAAAATCTGTTAGGAACATTTGAAAAGAAAATAATAAGAACCATTCTTTCAGCAAGGCAAATTTATATTTCTTCTCTGAGTTTTTGGATTTTTTTTTTTAATTTTCTTATCCTGGGATCCGCGACATTGTACACCTTGAATTCGTCGAGAATTTTTAACGCATGCTGATAATGATTAATGCTATTGATAATATCGCCGACTTTCTCAGCTTTTTCTGCTTTTTCTATATTAAAATCAAGCTCGATATATTTGGACTTACTTTCAATGTTAAAAATCTTAAGTGAAATCTTCGCTATTTCTTCTTTAAAATTTAGTTCTTTAGCAATTAATAGCGCTCTATTGTATTCATTTAAGGTTATTTGAAATTTAGATTCTTTTGCTGCAGCTCGAGCTTTTTTCATAATCTCTTTTATCCATCTATGCGCTGAATAGACGTCCATAGTTTTTAATCGCTCTTTTAAATCCTTCAGATCGGTATTTTCATTAATGATTGGAAATATGAAATTCGATTTGATCATTTTATTGTGATCTGCGGTCTGGACTGATTCGATGTTATTTGCAATTGTTTCTATGGGCGTTGGGGATATAATTTTACGCTCTAAAAGCTGGTAGAGTTCATAAAGAATAACTTCATCCTCAATATCAGCAATTTTTTTTAGTCTGATAAGCATGTTATTTATGAAAAAAAAGGGCTTTATGGCTAGCATTTCTTTTGCAAGGTTGTATATGGCTTTCTGAATTAAATTTCTTTTTACTTTATCCAATTCATATGGTGGTATCGAGTGAGCTAATGTCATGGGGAACATAAGGTTAATGTTAAAAACTTCAACGATATGATCTATCATGTCTTGAAAATCAATGGAAACACCTTTTTCTCTAAAGGCTATAAGTTCCTCTTTAAATTGAAATTCGAAATCTTCTAAAAATTGAAACATTTGATTTCTTAGCTTAATGGATGCTTTATGATCGAGAATTAAACAAACTCTGGTAATATCTCCATCTTTAAGTAGAATATTAAACTTCTTATATTGAAATTCGTAGAATTGATACTCGATCGAAGGTACGATGTTTTTATTTGAGACTTCGCTAGATTCTGAGAAAGTTATATTAGCTTGAATAAATCCGCTCAGTAGATCCGCATCAATATCGACACCTGAGACAGCGTAATTTAATAAAGTTAGCCCTGAACGATTATCCATCAAGAGAATATGTTTGATATTCAAAACATCTAAAAACTTCTTCCAAATGGTTTCTCTTTCTAATTTAAGCTGTTTATCGACAGAATCAATTTTAATAACCTCTATTGTTTCGTCAAATTCAAATCCTAAATCCAATAATCGCTTTTTAACACATTCCCCACAAGATTGCGCTTTCTGAGGGCAATTATCCTTGGTTTGTCCGCAATTATATCCTAAACCATTAATCTTAAAATAGACCATAAAAACTTAGACACTAAACGAGTATTTGAATTACAGAATAGTTTTTTGCATCGAAAAAACTTCTAGTTTCATAAATAGTGCAAATTCTTGTTCTTAAAATTAAGTTTTAAAATAATTAAAAAGAAAAGGGTTTATAAAATCAATTTACAAAATAGATTAGATTAAATTGTTACTTTAAAATGTAGTGAAAATCGAAAAAATGGGATTTAAAAATGGAAGATAAAAAGAAAAAGTTTCTGTACGGCATTCTTATTGTAAATCTTGCTTTAATTGCGATTTTCGTTTTGTTGTTTTTAGTCTATGGACCAATTTTGGCTGCCACAATATTTGAAAACGAGATTGCTTTAATTGCTGTAACAAGTAGAATTTTAATCTTAGGTCTTATGTCGTTCTTTCTCTATCGTAAATGGTTAAGGCAAGAAGCCTTTTATGTTTCAGATGCTTACTTTTTATTTGGATCGTTTTTTGGAATGTTTACATGGGCAAAGGTTTACGATATTTTCTATAATTCAGCAATATATTCAGGCGTGTTTGGTACGGGATTCGGATTATTGTTAGTAAAAATCAGATTTTTAATAATAATCGCAAACTTGATGCCAATATTGTATATTGGTTTAGATGCAATTCTTGTATACGTTAATATGAACATGAATAAAGAGATGAAGAAAAAGCAATTTAACAAGCTGAGGGTGAGGATTATTATAATTTTTGTGTTGATAACCATAACTATAATAATTTTAGGTCCAACCTTTGATTTCTTTAATCTAGTTTTTCCATTCATAACAATTATCAGCTTTGCGAGCATTGCGTTCATGTTTTTATTTATGTACAAAAATAAACGACTCTCTCAAGCAAACGGGTTAATAATTGGATTGGCGTTTATCGCCTTTATAGCTTCAAATTTAATAAGGACGATTCTCGTTTCTACCAATCTTTATTATTCAATAATCGCTGATATTATCGATGTAGGAGTAAACTTGTTTATGTTTTTAGGATTTATAACGAAGCCTAAATATGCTAGATGACAGAGTTTTTTACGATCTAAATTGAAGTATCTCTGATACTTATTTCTAATTAAAGTTATTTTCTTGCTTTTTTTTTAACATTTTCTCAATAATTTTCGAGCTTTAAAAAGATTAATTTAATAATATAAGTAGCTAAAACATTTGGTGCTATTATTGAAAATACGTAAAAATTGGATAATATTTGCTTCACTGTTCATAATATTCGGCCCCGTTCAATATATTATTTTAACCGCAGTAGCTATGCTGTTTTACGCCGGGGGGACCCTTATCAATCCCTTTAGTCCAGGGTATTATTTTTGGGGTAATTTCTTTAGCGACTTAGGTCGAATCATCGCACTTTCAGGTGCTCCGAACAATATATCGTTCGTTATATTTACGATTACTGCGCTAATTCTAAGCATTTCGTTTATACCTTTCGCTATTGCAATTACATCGTTTTTCAAGAGCGAGAGAAAGTTATATCTAATAGCAAGAGTTGGCTCGGTAGTTTGTCTCAGCTCAATAATTTTTCTGATCGGTACGATACTGACTCCTTGGGATATATTTGCAAATACCCATCTAATGTTCGCCAATTTGTTCAATCTTACAGGAGTTTTAGGAATTGTCTTCTTTGCTATCGCAGTTTTTTACAACAAGGATTATCCTAACCGATATGCATTCGTTTATATTGCCCTACTAATCGTAGGAATTACTTACACTATTGTCTTAATAAGTATACCAAAATCTATCACTTTAGATGGACTAATTATTCAAGCTTCCATGCAAAAAATATCTCAATATTCCTTTTTGATCTGTTTCTTGATTCAAGGATACGGAGCCTGGAAGCTACAAAAATATAAAATAAGATTATAGC
>Ga0209991_10000625_pt1 | contig 15609 bp, 15 predicted proteins | sample ChitaG_FD_183167 | JGI IMG/M metagenome (GOLD analysis project Ga0209991, IMG submission 183167) | Deep subsurface microbial communities from South Pacific Ocean to uncover new lineages of life (NeLLi) - Chile_00310 metaG (SPAdes)... | ecosystem: Environmental > Aquatic > Marine > Oceanic >...
ATCTGCTGGCATTTGGCTACCAGCTCTTGCCTCTGGTTCTTATAGGTTACATCAAGGGCCACAAACACCGTCTTGCCCATTTTCCTGTCTCGCCACTCACGAATGTTGGTGATTTTAGTGGTAACATTTATGGTGTCACCCGCTCTAACCAGCTGATAACATTCGAGCTCGGTGCCACCATGAAGTATACCTCCGTGAGGAATTGATTCCAGCACCTGCTGCCGAAGTTTATCGAAACCTATGGTCAATACAAAGGTTGGGGGAGCAATAATGCCACCATACCTGCTTTTCCTAGCGTATTCCTCATCCTGCCACAGAGGATTGGGGTCATCTATAGCTAGGACAAACCGCCGTATCATCCCTTTCTCAACCTCATACACCTCAGGTTCACTCTCTACGCCGATTTTACTCCTCAGCCCCTCTGTAATCAGCGAATCCTCAACCATTTATTAACCCCTTTTATCTTAATCTATATGGATTTAACTAAAAACAATGAGGAATATCAACGGAATAAAGGATAGATGACCGCACATCTTAGCTTACCGCTGCTTTATGCCAAAGGGTTCCTGCTGACCAGCTGGCATAGTCTCCAGCTCCAGCTTATCCATCTCAAGTTGCACCGGTATGGGGTAATCACCGGTAAAGCAAGCCATACAAAAAATATCCTTAGGTAAAGCCACCGCCTTAATTAGCCCGTCAATGCTCAGATAACCAAGTGAGTCAGCACCAATAAAATCCCTGACCTCAGGTATAGTCTTGTGAGCCGCGATTAACTCCCGGCGGGTAGCCATATCTACGCCGAAGAAACAAGGATAACGGATAGGCGGGGCACAAATGCGCATATGCACTTCTTTAACCCCTGCCCGTCTCAGTAGCTCCACCACCTTGGGGGTAGTAGTGCCGCGGACAATGCTATCATCAACCACCACTATTCGCTTGCCATCCAGCATCTGGGGCAGGGGATTAAACTTTAGCTTAACGCCGAGGTCCCTGATTCGCTGGTCAGGCTCGATAAAGGTGCGCCCCACATAGCGGTTCTTGAGCAGCCCTTCACATAGGGGTATATCTGACCGGTGGGAATAACCGATGCCAGCGGCTATAGCTGAATCAGGCACACCCATAACCAAATCGACATCTACGGGATGCTCTTCGGCTAACCCGGCTCCCATAGCCTGTCGCGCTGGATAAAGCAGCCGACCATTAATCACACTATCAGGGCGAGCAAAGTAGATGTACTCAAAGATACATGTCGCTCTTCTACCCACCTCTTCCCGATAGCTATCAACACCATTCTCGGTAATAGAAACTATCTCGCCCGGTTCAATCTCCCGGATAAAGTTGGCTCCAATATGGTCGAGGGCACAACTCTCTGAAGCTATAACCCAGCCGCCATTAATAGCCCCCAGGCATAGAGGGCGCACCCCAAGGGGGCCACGAACCCCAAATAAATGGTGGTGAGTCATAATTGCCAGAGAATATGCCCCCTGAAGCCGGTGCATAGCGTATCTTATCTTGCCTACCCAGTCTTTCTCAGGGGAAGAGAGGACGAGGTTAGCGATAACCTCGGTGTCGGTAGAAGTGTGGAAAGTATAGCCCAAATCAGACAGCTCTTCATACAGGGGCTTGGCATTAACGATATTCCCATTGTGGGCTATGGCGATGGTATTTGAACCCTTGCCGACCACAATAGGCTGGACATTAGTTACCCGGCTGGAACCTCTGGTGGAGTAGCGATTATGACCGATGGCGATATCCCCGGTGAGCTGGCTTAACGAATCCTCACTAAACACCTGGGATACCAACCCCATTTTGGCATAAACCTGGAGCCTTTTGCCATCAGTGGTAGCAATACCAGCGCTTTCCTGACCACGGTGTTGAAGAGCAAATAGAGCAAAAAAGGTAAGCCGAGCTACATCCTCATTGGGGGCATAAACACCAAAAACACCGCAACTCTCGTGCAAGTTTGCCTGCCTTTTAATTCACCCCAAATTGACCCTACACTTCTTATTTAAATTATAAACTATTTCTTTTTAATAGGTCAATTTTTAGCCCGGGATTTCAGCCAATCAATAACGATAGCCATTGCCTTATCATTCTGCCGCAGTTTATGGTCAGCTCCATCAACTATAATTAGCTGCTTAGGCTCCCCGGCACTATCATACAACCTATGGGCATGACTCACCTCTACCATCTCATCCTTGCTGCCATGCACCAGCAACAAAGGTCTGGGGGCAATCCCAGCTACATATCTAATCGGGCTAACCAGCCTGAAGCCACTAAGCCACTCCTCGGTAGATGGTGGAAAACCCTCGTCTCTAATCGTACCAATGCTGCGAAAGTGGTCGATAATAGACTGCGGTTCATCAGCATTGAGAAGGAAGGAAAACTCTGCTGGACAGGCACAGGTTACAATAGATGATACCCTCTTGTCCTGAGATGCCACATATACTGAGACAGCCGCCCCACCGCTAAAGCCGAGCAGTGACAGACGGGACCTATCCACCTCAGGCAAGGCGCATAAATAGTCAATAGCTGCCTCCAAGTCCCTAGTCCAGCCCAAAATGTCAAGATTCCCGCCACTAGCCCCGGTTCCCCTGAAATTAAAAATGAATACGGCAAAGCCGTGGCGGCAAATCCTTTCCGCCAGCAGTGGATAACCCTTATCACTGGGGTCAGGGCTATTAGACGGGATACCGTGACAAACGCAAACAGTAGGATATGGAGTCCGGTCACCCCTACCAGGTAGGTAAAGCTGACCAGAAATGGTTAAATCATCTACTTCAAGAGTAACAATTTTGTTGAGCATAAGATTTTATCGAACATTTACTCAACATAACGCTAAGGGGAGCAACATCAAGCTGGAACTAGATAGGGGTATAGTCACGCTTAATTCCACTACGATTGGCAAAAGGGGATATTCTTCAATCTAGACAGAGTTAGCGTTTCCTCAGGCTTACTTGATACCCCTTATTCTCAAGCTCGGCAACACACTGAGCAACATCATCACTATCCACGTGAATAACGACGTTCTTCTTAGCTCTCCCAGGCCGTTTATAGATGTGGAGCGCAGTAATATTTAGGCCAGCCTTATTTAGGCAGGAAATTATTCCTTCTAATGGCTTACCCTCACCACCTCCGAGAATCTCAAGGCGAGCACCAGGTTCACCCACACCCAGAACTTTATTTAAAATTTTGTAGAAAAAGTCTTTAGTAGTGGCGATACCGACTACCTGATTATCGTCAACCACCACCAGAGCCCCAACTTTTTTAGCCTGGGCAAGAGCTGCCGCTTCCTCAACAGTCATATCAGGTGTAGCCGTCACCATATCCCTTCGCATAATTTGCCTTATCGGCGTCCTATATAGAGAGGCAATACTGTAGCTGAATTCCAATAGGTCGCGGGGATTGGGTTCAGGCGGAACGGCTTTCTCTAGACTCCGCTTGGTTACGATGCCAACTAGCTTTCCCCTATCCACCACCGGTATGCGTTTGAGTTTATGTGAGTCCATAAGCCTTTTGGCTTTGATAATATTAGCCTTACTGGAAATAGTAATCACATCAGTGGTCATGATATCGCGAAGATGCATTTTCCCGCCTCCTCTTTAAGTGGTGCTAACTTCACCACTGGACAAACATCGGCATGACGACATGGATGTAGTTATCCACCCCTACCGGGCGGATAACGCCAGGGCTTGACGGATTGGTAGTTTCCAGAGCTACCTGCGACTCACGAAGCACGCCAAGCACATCGGTTAGATACTTGCCATTAAAGGCAATCTTTGCCTCTTCGCCCTCAACAATGGCGTCAATCTCGCCGACGTCGTCGCCTACTTCCTCTGAGCGGGCTGAAATTGTTAACCTACCCGGGGTTAGCTCACTACCTGGTGTTATCACCAAACGGACAATGCCACTGCCATCACGGGCAAAGATAGAGGCTGTCTTGGTTGCCCTCAAGAATTCGGCAATATCAACCACTACTCGGGTATTGTAGCTCTGAGGAATAAGCTGAGCATACTGAGGGAAGGTGCCCTGAACAAGCTGGGATACTAGCTCAGTATTCTTCAAGCGAAATAGAGCCTGACTCTTATTAGGATTTACCGTTATCTCAACAGCCTCCTCCTGGTCAGCCACCAACCGATTTAGCTCAGCCAGGGTTCGGGCGGGAATAATGACCTCAGTCTTCTGGCTAACTGGAGTAGCCAGAGGCAACTTGTATACAGCTAATCTAAAGCCATCAGCCGCTGCCAGCGTCAATAAATCACCATCAAACTCAGCATCAACACCGGTCAGCACCGGGCGAGACTCCTCTGTGGCAGCAGCAAAGACAACCTGGCTAATCCCCTGCCGAAGGGCTTCTACCTCAACCTTGGTGGTAATACCCTCTTCAACCTTGGGTATAGGTGGGAAATCCTTGGCATCAACCCCGCTGATTCGCGCCTCAAATCGGGCACACTTTAATCCCAGGGTCTTGGTCCGAGGGGAAAGGCTAACATCAACCCTATCGCTGGGCAAGGAGCTAATAAACTCGGTGAGAAGTCGGGCAGGAACAGTAATTGCCCCTTCCTCCTCTACCTTGGCACCAATCCAGCAACTAATAGCCATTTCCAGATTGGTGGCAACAAGCTTGAGACGAGACTGGTCTGTAGCTAAGAGGACATTATTGGTTATAGGTAAGGTTGTTCTAGTAGCTACCGCTCTCCCCACCACACTAAGCCCCCGATTTAGGTTCTCCTGAAGACATGACAACCTCATAATTCACCCCCCAAAATTACTGGTGATGAAATAGTATATATCAATAATTAATTCTGTGCAAGGTTAAAGGTTAAATGATGAGGTGCCAAGAACCCCACAGCACAAGTTGGGAAAGGGCTACGTTTCTCTTGACAAGTAATGGCTGGAGGTGGTAAGTTAAATAAGAATTAGCAGTCTCGGGCTTAGACTGCTAATAAAGGGGGTGAGATGTTATTCCCCAGGACAGAGACAATCCTTAAGTCTATAGTGGAACAATATATTACTAGAGCGACACCGGTGCCGTCACAGAGTATCTTCGACTATTATCAACTAGGGGTAAGCCCCGCTACCATCCGCAATGAGATGGCGCACCTGGAGCAAGAGGGGTATATTACTCGCCTTCACCCTTCCTCTGGAAGCATACCCTCGGATAAGGGCTACCGCTACTATGTGGAATCTCTAAGTGACATCCAGCTCCCCTTAGCCGAGCAGCGTTTGATAAGTCACCTTTTCCACCAGGTGGAGGGAGAACTGGCAGAGTGGCTTAGCCTGGCGTCAACGGTTGCCGCTCAGTTAACTCAAAATATGGCTATAGTTAGTATCGCTAAGCCAGTAGATTGCCAATTCAAGCATCTGGAATTGGTTGCCCTGCAAGACTCGCTGGCGCTGCTTGTCCTTATCCTTCATGGAGCCAGGATAAAGCAACAACTAATAAACTTTGACCAGGCTACATCTCAACCAGAGCTAACAGCTATCGCCAATAAACTAAATGCCGCCTATTCTGGGTTGACCAGGTCTCAGATTTTAGCGAAAGGCGCAGGGCTCCCCCCTGCTGAACAGCAGGTAACTGATTGCCTGGTAAAGATAATGGAGGCTGAAGGTGAGCAGGAATATGAAGAGCCTTACCTCACTGGCTTGCACTTTATGCTTAGCCAGCCGGAGTTTGCCCATAGCCAGCGAATGCTAGCCTTAATGGAACTAGCTGAGCATAGAGGCCTGCTGAGGGTTATCACCCCCCAAGGGCTGCCCAGCCATGGGGTGCAGGTAGTTATTGGTAGGGAGAATAAGGCAGAGGCCATCCGCGACTACAGCGTGGTCATCAGCCGATATGGTCTGCGCGAAGAAGCCATGGGCACTATCGGCGTGGTCGGACCTACCCGAATGCCCTATGCCCGCACCATCTCTGTTGTAGACTACCTATCCTCGGTGCTGAGTGGACTGGCAACTGAGCTATATGGATGATAAACACCAAAGGAGTGAATAATATGGCACAAGAAGAAACTAATGAAGGTCAAACCAAAAAAGTAGAACAAGAAGAGGCTGTGGTAGAGGATATAGAGGCATTAAAACAAGCCCTGGCTGAGGAAAAGACGAAAGCGGAAGGCTACCTGGCTAACTGGCAAAGAGCCCAGGCCGACTTCATTAACTACAAGCGGCGCAGTGAGCAGGAAAAGGAGGAGATTAGCAAGTTTGCCAATTCCCTGCTCATGCTTAACCTTCTGCCCATTCTTGATGATTTGGAACGAGCCTTTACTTCCATTCCACCTAAAATGGCTAAACTTACCTGGGTAGATGGTATCAGGCTCATCGAGCGCAAGCTCCAGGCAAGCCTGGAGGCACAAGGACTGTCTCCGATAAAGGCACTGGGTGAACCATTTGACCCCGCGCTTCATGAAGCGGCGATGCACGGTAAAGGTAAAGAGGGGATAGTTATTGAGGAGCTGCAGAAGGGCTACAAGTTTCATGATAGGGTTATTCGCCCAGCTATGGTAGTAGTGGGCAATGGAGAAGAGGAAAAGGAGGAGGAATAAACTATGGCAAAGGTTATAGGTATTGATTTAGGTACAACCTTTTCAGCGGTGGCGGTGATGGAAGCGGGAGAGCCAGTGATTATCCCTAACGCCGAGGGTGGTCGCATCACCCCATCAGTAGTAGCCATAAGTAAGAGCGGTGAGCGCCTGACCGGGCAGGTAGCCAAGCGTCAGGCTATCACCAATCCCGACAACACCATTTTCAGCATCAAGCGCCTGATGGGACGCAAGTTTGATGAACCCACCGTGGAATACGACCGGAAGCTCCTACCCTTCAAGATAACCAAGGCAGCTAATGGTGATGCCTGGGTAATGATGGGTAATAAGGAATATAGTCCACCTGAAATCTCGGCAATGATTCTACAAAAACTTAAAACGGATGCCGAAGCCTACCTTGGCGAAAAGGTTACCGAGGCTGTAATCACCGTACCTGCCTATTTCAATGATTCACAGCGGCAGGCAACCAAGGACGCCGGCAAGATAGCCGGACTGGAGGTGCTGCGAATAATTAACGAGCCAACGGCTGCCTCCCTGGCCTACGGATTAGACAAAAAGAAGGAGGAGACTATCGCTGTCTATGACCTCGGTGGTGGTACCTTTGATATATCCATCCTCGAGCTGGGTGAAGGCACCTTCCAGGTCAAGTCAACCAATGGCAATACCCACCTTGGTGGCGATGACTTTGACCAGAGCATTATGGACTGGCTATGCGATGAGTTCAGACGAGACCAGGGGATAGACCTCAGGCAGGATAAAATGGCTCTGCAGCGACTCAAGGAAGCTGCTGAAAAGGCTAAATGCGAGCTGTCCACCGTTCAGCAGACCGAGGTAAACCTTCCCTTTATCACTGCTGATGCCAGTGGTCCCAAGCATCTTGGCATTACTCTCACCCGGGCTAAACTGGAGCAACTGATAATGGACCTAGTGGAGAAAAGTCTGGGTCCCTGCCAGCAAGCACTGACTGATGCCGAAAAGACCCCAGCCCAGATTGACGAGGTGGTTCTGGTTGGTGGGCAGACCAGAACACCACTGGTTTACGGGAAGGTGAAACAATTCTTTGGTAAAGAGCCCCATAAAGGGGTCAACCCCGATGAGGTAGTGGCTATTGGCGCCGCTATTCAGGCAGGGGTGCTCAAGGGAGAGGTCAAGGATGTTCTGCTATTGGATGTTACCCCACTTACCCTGGGTATTGAAACCCTTGGTGCAGTGGCTACCCCCCTCATCTCCCGTAATACCACCATCCCCACCACCAAGAGCCAGATTTTCAGCACCGCCGCTGATAATCAGCCTAGTGTAGAGATTCATGTCCTTCAAGGGGAAAGACCAATGGCAGTGGATAATAGAACCCTGGGACGGTTTATGCTTGATGGTATCCTGTCGGCACCACGCGGTATGCCCCAGATTGAGGTCAGCTTTGATATTGATGCCAATGGTATCCTCAGTGTTAAGGCTCATGACAAGGGCACCGGGCGGGAGCAGAAAATAACCATCACTGCTTCCAGCGGACTTTCTAAGGAAGAGGTAGAGCAGATGCAACGGGAAGCAGAGGCACACGCTGCTGAGGATGCCAAGCGCCGTGAGGAGGTAGAAACACGCAACGCTGCCGATACCCTGGCTTATACCGCCGAAAAGACCCTGCGAGAGCAGAAGGAAAAGATACCTTCAGACCTGAATCAAGAGGTAGAAGGCAAGATAGCCGCAGTGCGCTCGGCGCTACAGGGCACAGATATAAACGCCGTCCGCCAAACAATGCAGGAACTATCTGATGCCATGCAGAAAATAGGAGCTGCCATCTATCAACAACAGCCACCCCCCGGTGCTGAGCCACCCCCGGGTAAAGAAGGCGGTGAAGAAGGCACGGTAGAAGGTGAGTTCCGCGAGGTTTAGTAGTAAATAGAGAGTTAAAGAGAGGCGGAGTCGCCTTATAAAACCATTCCCCTTCCCCTTGATAAGGGGAAGGGGATAAACCCCGTTAGGGACTCTAACGGGGTAAAGGGGATAGAGTTATAGCATGCCAACAAAGCGTGATTATTACGAAGTCCTCGGCATAGGCAGAAATGCTACCGATGAGGAAATAAGGAAGGCTTTTCGTAAGCTAGCCTTCAAATATCACCCCGACCATAACCACGAGGCTGGGGCTGAGGGAAGGTTTAAGGAGGTAAATGAAGCCTACGAAGTGCTCTCCGACCCGGATAAGCGAGCTGCCTATGACCGCTTTGGGCATGGTGGTGCCGAGGGCTTTTTCGGCAGGGGCTTCGAAGGGTTCGACTTCGGCGGCTTTGGTGATATTTTTGACGCCTTCTTCGGTAGAACAACTACTGCCACCCGCCAGGCACCACAGCAGGGTGCTGACCTGCGTTACAGAACTACTATCACCCTTGAGGAAGCAGCCTTTGGTACTGAAAAAGAAATAAAAATATCACGCATTGAGAATTGCTCACAGTGCCAGGGCGTTGGCTGCAAGCCAGGTAGTCAACTCAGTCGATGCCCCAACTGTAATGGCACTGGGCAGGTGCGCCGAACCCAGCAGAGTATCTTCGGTCGCTTCACTAATATTACTACCTGCTCTCGGTGTCATGGCGAGGGCAGAATTATTACCGAACCCTGTCCTCAATGCCGAGGCACAGGCAAAGAGAAGCGTCAGCGTAATATCTTAGTTAAAATCCCGGCTGGGGTTGATGATGGCTCTCAAATACGCCTCAGGGGTGAGGGCGATGCCGGGACAAGAGGCGGTCCTTCAGGTAACCTCTATATCGCAGTGTCAGTTGAACAGCACGAGCTTTTCACCCGAGATGGTGACGACATCATCTATGAGCTACCAATCAACTTTGCTCAAGCTGCCCTTGGCGCTGAGGTAGAGGTGCCTACCCTTGACGGCGAAGTCAAGCTCAAGGTTCCGGCTGGCAGCCAAACGGGTAAGGTCTTTCAGCTTAAAAACAAGGGCATTCTCCATCTTCACCGAAACGGGCGCGGTGACCAGCTAGTCAGGCTACTGGTAGTTACCCCTGAGTCGCTAACTGAAAAGCAGCGCCAGCTATTCCAGGAATTGGCTAACAACTTAGGCCTAGCTAAACGGGGTCGCCAAAAATCTTGATTTTGGGGTTAAATTACAGGAATATCTTCAGCGTCTAAAGAAGGAAAAAAGCTTCCACTTTCGTCCAGATAGCTCATGCCTAGCCTCAGCCGCCATGAGCTCACTCGCTGCCTGGCGAGGGTCAACACCCTTATACAATACCTGGTAAATCTTTTCGGTAATAGGCATCTCCAGTCCCATCTGCTGGGCTAGATTCCAGGCAGCAAGAGTAGTGCTCACTCCCTCAGCCACACCATTCATTGACTCTGTTATCTCGGTTAGGGAGCGCCCCTTGGTTAACTCCGCCCCTACATAGTGGTTACGACTCAGCGGGCTGGCACAGGTAGCTACTAAATCCCCCAAGCCGGCTAACCCGGAAAAGGTAAGGGGATTTGCCCCGAGGGCAACTCCCAGAGCCGTAATCTCAGTCAGACCTCGGGTAATAAAAGCTGCCTTGGCGTTGTCACCATAGCCTAGCCCGTCAGCCATGCCAGCACCCAGAGCAATGATATTCTTTAAGGCACCTCCCAGCTCGACACCGACGACATCGGTATTGGTATATACACAAAGGTTAGGCGTGGCTAACAGCTTCTGGGCTATTTTGGCTACAGCTTCACTCTCGGCAGCCACCACTGTAGCCGCTGGCAAATCATGCAGAATTTCCCGGGAGAGATTAGGACCAGAAAGGACACAAATATTAGACCAAAAGCGAGGGGCTATCTCATCAGCAATTACCTGCGACATGCGCTTGTTGCTACCAACCTCCAGACCCTTAGCCGCACTCACTACCAGCATCGACTCATTAAGGTAACTAGCAACCAACTTTATATTCTGCCGCATCGTCTGTGAAGGCACAGCCAGGATTACCGCCTTGGCATCAGCTAATGCCTCACTTAACAAGCTGGTAATAGATAGCCGAGGGGGAAAGACAACACCGGACACTAGGACTGGATTAGGTCCGGCATTTTTAAGTTCAGTGGCTTCTTGCTCAGTCCGAGCCCACAGTCTGACCTCTAGCCCTTTACGGGCAAACACCACCCCCAGGGTTGTCCCCCAGGCAGTGGTGCCAATGATAGCAATCTTGGGCATATCTTACCCCGTACTCTCTGCAGATGAGGGCGAGCCTATTTGCTCAGTCTTTTCACCCAGCTTACGCTCTTTGCCTGACACTAGCCTGACAATATTATCCCGATGCATAACAATAATGGCTAAGACGCCGATTAGAGAATAAACCAAATACTCAAGAGGAAAACCACTCATAATAGTAAGAGGCACCAATATAGTATAGGCGCCTACTACCCCGGCAATAGAGCCAAGTGAGGCAAACCTGGTTAGGCCGGCACCAATAATTAAAATCTCACCACCAAATATTGCTGCTACCGGGCACAAAGCTATCAACCCGCCGAAGAAGGTGGCAACACCCCTTCCCCCGCGAAACTTAAGAAATACCGGCCAAATATGCCCGGCGATAGCCGCCGAAGCCGCCATAACCTCAGCCATCAAGGCTCCCAGAGCAAAGTCACCCACCACCAGATAGCTTCTACCAATTATCAACCAAGCAAAAACTACCGCCAGCATTCCTTTTGATACATCCAGAATAGCTACCCCAGCCGCTGCTTTCTTACCAGCCATTCGCAGTACATTAGTCGCCCCTATCCTGCCACTACCATACTGCCTGACATCTACCCCGCCTCTTCGCCTGCTTATCCATACACCAAAGGGAAGAGAACCCAGAAGGTAACCAAGTACCACTACACCAACAAATTTGGCGATTATCATGACTCCCCCCTGGTTTTAAAGATTAAACGAAACGGAGTGCCGACGAAGCCGAATGACTGGCGCAGCTTGTTCTCCAGGTAGCGTTGATAGGAAAAATGTATCAGCTTGGCATCGTTGACAAAAAAGACAAAAGTCGGTGGGTTTACTTCAGCCTGGGTAGCATATAAAACCTTTAGCTGCTTACTACCGCTTCGTGGTAGATTGTGAGCAGCTACTGCCTGCTGAACCACACTATTGACTTCGGCAGTCGGTAGCCGCTTGAGCCTCTCCTGATACACCTGACATACCTGAGGCATTATCTTGTCCACCCCACGCCCAAATTTAGCTGAAGTATACAGTATAAGTGCATAGGGCATAAACTTGAGTTGACTCCTGATGTATCTAGTATATTCGGTTATATTTTTATCTGCTACTAAGTCCCACTTATTAACTATCAGCACAATTCCCTTCGCCGCTTGCTGAATATAGCCAGCAATATGCATATCCTGAGCCGTAGCTAGCTCAGTAGCATCAAGAACGAGCAAGGCTATATCAGCCCGGTCAATAGCCCGGAGGGCACGGATTACACTATACCGCTCCACCCCCACCCCTAACCGTCCCCGCCGTCTGATACCAGCGGTATCAATAAGTAGCACACTTTGCCCATCAAAGTCAAAAAATGTATCTATGGCATCCCGGGTAGTCCCCGGAACATCATCAACGATAGCCCGCTCCCCACCCAAGAGGGCATTCAGCAGCATTGACTTACCCACATTAGGTCTGCCGACAATAGCCACTTTCATAATCTCCAGCTCAGCTTCAACCAGTGGTGGCATCGGTAGCAAAGCGACAATTCTATCCAATAGCTCAGCGGTGCCCCGGCCATGATAGGCTGAAATTGCCAATGGTTCCCCCAGCCCTAACTCATAAAATTCTACTGCCTCAGTCTCGAGCTTGGTATTATCCGCCTTATTAGCCACTAATACTATAGGCTTGCTCACCTTACGAAGCATATTAGCTATTTCCTGGTCAGCGGACACCACCCCATCCCTGACATCCACCAAAAACATAATAACATCAGCCTCGGTGATAGCCACCTCTACCTGCTCCTTAACCCCCACAGCAATAGAGGACGGGGGGCTTAGCTCAAGACCACCGGTATCAACCATAATAAATTCAACCCCCTGCCAAGAAACAGTGGCAAATATGCGGTCGCGGGTCGTCCCCGGTAAGTCCTCCACAATAGCTATCGGCTTACCCGCCACTCGATTAAGCAGGGTAGATTTACCTACATTCTGTCTGCCGATAATCGCCACAATAGGCTTGCTCACGCCCATCTCCAAAGCCCCTTATAAATAGTTACTTCACCACCGATAACTCTCTGGCAAACTTCACGCTGGGAGGCTCAATCTCAGTTTTAGCCACCTTCCTCAGCTCACTAATATTATCCCTGAAGTCCTGGGCAAAGGCATTATACTCCATTATAAACCGGTTATACTGGTCTATAGTTTCCCGTGGAATCTCAACCTTCGCCACCACTTCATAAAACTGCTCTATAAATTCAAAATAATGACTGTTTAGCAACCACAGCTCATTTAAGTAGGTGCGCAGGTAAACATTAAACTTCCTGGTTCTAATGTCGCTCTCCACCCTGCTGATAAAGCTACTACACCAGGTATCGAAAATCCGCTGTGCCATATCACAGGCTCGTGCCCAATCCCACAATTTGGGCTCATCAACTTTGAATAGACTTTCTATAATAGCAAAGATAGACAATGAAGAACTACCCATAAATCGGCGATTAAAATGACCAGCTAGTTGCCTGAGTCTTAGGGCTGAAAGCTCTAATTGCTTCTCCCTGGCTCCAATTACTGCCACCACCAAGCCGATGACCAGGAGAACACCTAAAACCGGGGCTACGACTTCGATTGGCCATCCGTATATGACGGAAACCATCGCCAACGCCGTTATTAAAATAGGAGACCAACCCCAGTTTATTATAGTTCTTAATATATACATCTTTATCCCCCCTAACGATAGCCAGCCAGTGGTATCTCCAGACCCCCCAGTATTTCTGCCAGCAATGCTTTCTGCACATGCATCCTATTCTCAGCCTGGTCAAAGACCACCGATTGTGGGCTATCTAAAATATCCTCAGCCACCTCCTCACCCCAATGTGCCGGCAAGGGATGCATCAATATGGCGTCTTCCCTAGCTAAAGACAGGAGTCCCCTATTCACCTGGTAGTTAGCAAATACCTGGCGTCGTTGCTCAGCCTCAGCCTCCTGCCCCATACTTGTCCACACATCAGTATAAACTACATCAGCCCCTTTAACTGCCAGGTGCGACTCCTCGGTACAAAATATTTCAGCACCACTATCCGTAGCGTATTCTTGAGCCAGACGCAGTATTCTGTCCTGAACAGTGTAGCCAGCCGGGGAAGCAATCCTAAAATTCATCCCGGTAAGCGAAGCAGCTAACATAAGGCTGTGAGCTACATTGTTACCATCGCCAACAAAGGCTAGGGTCAAGCCTTGTAGCTCTCCTTTCTTCTCATAAATGGTAAAAAGGTCAGCCAGAGCCTGGCACGGGTGCTCCAAATCAGACAGGGCATTTATCACCGGCACTCTGGAATAGCTTGCCAGAATGGCTAAAGTTTGGTGAGAAAAGGTGCGGGCAGCAATGGCATCTACATAGCGACTGAGCACCCGGGCTACATCTTGAACCGACTCGCGCTTTCCCAACTCAACCTCACCCGGAGATAGATAAATAGTTTGCCCACCTAACTGCCGCATAGCTACCTCAAAGCTAACCCGGGTCCGCAACGACGGCTTCTCAAACATAAGGGCTAGAGTCTTTCGGCTAAGCAAAGAAAGCCAGCCCTCGGCTTTCATATCTACAGCATCTGAGATGAGTAAGCGGATATCCTCACTGGTGAGGTCAGATATTGAAAGTAAGTCCTTCCCCTTCAAATCAACCCCCCTTTGTGCCCTACAGTATATCACGAAAAACAACTATTCAATAGAGGAGTGATATAGCGACTTCAATACTTTACTATTGATAGGAAAGTTGCTTTAATTAAGTATGGGTCAAGTCAAGACGGTAAAGCTCGTTTACTGGGGGTTAAATTATGGAGCAAATAATAATGCGTCCAATCGGAATAATCCATTCGCCCTACAAAGAAAGTAAAGACATCCCCATCCAAGGGACTTTTGACGACAATGTAGAAGCTTGGCTCGAATTAAAAGACGAGTATGTTAACGGCTTAAAAGATTTAGATGGATTTAGCCACGCCATACTAATATATTATTTTCACAAGTCACACCGGGAAGAAATTGAAGGGAGGCCATTCCTTGAACAAAATAAACACGGAATATTCGCTATAAGAAGTCCTCACCGTCCCAACCATATAGGGTTTTCTATTATAAAAATTAAGAGGATAAAAGCAAACAAAGTATATTTCACCGAAGTAGATGTGCTGGAAGGGACCCCTCTTCTCGATATAAAGCCTTATGTCAAATATTTTGACAGCCGAGACAATGTCGTTTCAGGTTGGCTGGAAAAACACTTTAGGAACGGGAAAATTCCAGATAAAACAAGAATTAAATGATGATGGAGAAAATTTAATTAGACAGGAGGTTATCAATGACCGCGAAGGAAAAATTTACTGTATCGGGAAGCCAGTTGGTTGACAAAATCAAGCAACTTATTCATGAAGGCAACATCAGAAGGGTTCGTGTCCTGCACGAAGGGCGGACAGTGTTGGAGATTCCATTAACAATAGGCGCACCGGCAGTGGCGATAGGGATTATGGCAGCTCCGGTTCTAGCTGCCCTAGGCGCTTTTGCCGCCCTGGTAACCGAATGCACCATTGAGGTTGAGAAGATAGAAAAGTCATAGGCTCAAAGCCTCCTCAGCTCATAGGAGGCGAAGAAGCCAATCTCCTGCGCATATTGAACTTGCTTTGAGGGGTCAACTTGGTTCACTTTCTCAAAGACCCCCGGCTTAACCTCATTTATAAGTTCCAGCGACGCTCTATCTATGGCTGCCAGCTCATTGGATGCCAGATAGCCTATGTCGGGGCAGATTATGGGGTCGGGGTGGGGGTCGCAATCACAGCTACGAGTTATATTCACCAGGGCATTTATGTAGAGCACCCTCTTCCCCCAGGTACACGCCTTGGCTGCCAGCGCCAGCCCTTTCTGGAGGTCCATAATCTCATAACTTAAAGCCCCA
>Ga0209991_10000626_pt1 | contig 15604 bp, 14 predicted proteins | sample ChitaG_FD_183167 | JGI IMG/M metagenome (GOLD analysis project Ga0209991, IMG submission 183167) | Deep subsurface microbial communities from South Pacific Ocean to uncover new lineages of life (NeLLi) - Chile_00310 metaG (SPAdes)... | ecosystem: Environmental > Aquatic > Marine > Oceanic >...
GCAGCTTAGGCAGACTGAGTCCATGCGTGGAATCTGGAAGTGGGTCGGACTTGCCGGTGTCGCTGGTGTCGTAGCAGGCGGTGTGCTCGTCGCGCGCGATCAACGTCGTCGCAATTCCTACGCCCCGGACGATATCCGGGCCCGCCTGCATCAACGGCTGGCCGAGGCTGAGGCCAAGTCCGTCTAGAGCGCCACTGCGTACAGCATGTGCGCCCCGGCGAAGCCCTTGAGTTCGGCTTCTCGACCGTCATCGAAACTGATGTCGGCGTTGTCCTGAACGTCGACGATGGCGTCGCGCACCGGTGCGCTTACCAGGAGTTCGCCACCGTCGGCCTGCCCGGCCACCCGCGCCGCCATCGCGACATTACGTCCGAACCAGTCATCGCCGCGCCGGACCGACTTGCCGACGTGGATTCCCATGCGCACGCGAATACCGTTGGGGTGCTTGCGCAGTGAGCGCTGAATCTGGATTCCGCACCGGACCGCCTGATCCGGTGTGGCGAAGGCGACCATGAATCCGTCACCTTGACTCTTGACTACGTAGCCTCCGTGATTGCCGACGTGCCGGTGCACGGACTTGTCGTGCTTGCCGATGAGCCTGACCCAGGCCCGATCGCCGATGCGTTCGTTGAGGGCGGTGGACTCCTCGATGTCGGAGAACATGATCGAGACCTTGCCGTTCGGTGCCAGCCGCGCCAGGTCGGGTCTCTCGACCTCGGCCCAGTCGGCGAGGTCCTCGATCGAGGACCGGACAGCTGCGCCAAGCCCGTCGGTACGCAGGATGTTGGCGGTCTGCCACACAGTCTTGACGGCTTTGGTCCCGCCGGAGAGCAGCAGGTTGCGAGTGTCGACGCGGCGACGAAGGTCGTCGGATTCTTCCCGGGCTGCCCGCAGGCGCAACACCAGCACGACCAGCACGATCGCCTCGCCGATGACGACCAGCGCCAGCGCGCAGGCCGCGATCTGCACTCCGGTCACGGGTCAAGTATTTCAATGCTGGTCCGGTGATGACGGCGCGGGAGCCCTCATCGCAGGACGAACTGCACGACCACCTCAGAGAACGCGTCGTTGTCGTCGCCGGCAGCGGTGTGCCCGGCCCCGGTCAACTCGGCGAACTCGGCGTTGGGCACCTTCTTCAGGAAGTCTTCGACCGCTTCCTCACTGACCACGTCGGAGAGCTTTCCCCGAATCAGCAGAATCGGGATGGACAAATTCATCGCCGCTTGCTCAAGCAGGTCGACCCGTACGAACGGATCCTCATCCGGTTTGGTCAGAAATGCCGGATCCCAGTGCCAATACCATCGGCCATGGCGCTGCCGCAGGTTCTTTTTCAACCCGTCGGCGCTGCGCGGCTTGGTGCGGTGGGGCAAGTAGGTGGCCACTGCCTCGGCGGCCTCCTCCAGCGAGTCGAACCCATGTACGTGGCTGAACATGAAGTCACGGATTCGGGCGCTACCGTCCTTCTCGTAGCGCGGCACGACGTCTACCAGGATCAGTCGTTGGACGCTGTCCGGGCCGGCTTCCTGTGCTGCGAGTATTCCGGTCAGCCCGCCCATACTGGCGCCGACGAGGACCACCGGTCGTCCAATTTGCCGGAGCACCTCGCAGGTATCCGCGCATAACGCCTCCACCGTGTAGTTCGCTGCCGGTGAGCGATCGCTGTCGCCATGGCCCCGACTGTCGAGCGCGACCACGTGCAGGCCCTGGGCGGCCAGGATCTGCCCAGTGTCCTTCCAGGAGAAGCGGTTTTGGCCGCCACCATGCAACATCAGGACTGATGGGCGGGAACTGTCGAACTCCTGGCCGGACTGCTGCGTCGCATCCGGGTTGTTCCATTCGTCGGCAACCAGGGACAGCCCTTCGGCGCCGCGAAAAATCACGGCTGTTGACTCACTGCGGGTATCACTCACCGATGTCCTCTCGCCGACTACGAAACATCACGTTACCGAGCGTGGGATCTTTCGTCGTCTGCGGATCAAACGGGGCACGAGGGCCCTTTCGACCGTTCTCGCGCACCTGCGAGGGCTCAACAGGCCAGCTGGAGCAAGCGGTCGCCGATCTTTAGCGCATCGGCCCGTCAGCTGTGAACCGGCGGCATTCGGAGTTGCCCAACCGGTTCTCAACCTGGCAGAGCGGGGTGATCCGTGCGCTGATCAGGCCGTAGCTGCTACTAACGGCCCCGAACGCCGCAGAAACGTGGGGGTCGGGGCACCCCCAATCGTTTCTGCGCGGCGACGCGCGGAAACGGTCCCAGGTTTCCGCACCATTATTTGGTGATATACGGTTCGTCAACGTCCACCCATGTGTAACGTCTCCCGAAGCCTGTTTGGCGCGGGTTCTTGGTGGGAGGACAGCGGTCGATGGCGTTGAGCGGCACACGAGGGGGGATCCGGTAGATGGTTGCTTCCAGCGTTGTCGGCAAACCCGTCCGTGCGCTCGGCGGCTTCTTCTCAATGATGCTCGACACCTTCGTGGCCCTGTTCAAGCCACCGTTCGCATGGCGCGAGTTCGTCTCTCAATCCTGGTTTGTCGCGCGTGTGTCGATTGTGCCGACGCTCATGCTGACCATTCCCTACACCGTGCTGCTGACCTTCACTTTCAACATCCTGCTGCGGGAATTCGGCGCGGCGGACTTCTCGGGCACCGGCGCCGCGCTCGGCACCGTGCGGCAGATCGGTCCAATCGTGACAGTGCTGGTGGTCGCTGGCGCGGGCGCGACGGCGATGTGCGCGGACCTCGGTGCTCGAACCATCCGTGAGGAGCTCGACGCGTTGCGCGTCATGGGTATCGACCCCATTCAGGCGCTTGTCGTTCCGCGGGTTCTGGCGGCGATGCTGGTGTCGTTGGCGCTATCAGCGACGGTGATCCTGGTGGGGTTGGCCGGCGCCTACTTCTTCACCGTGTACGTCCAGGACGTCTCCCCAGGGGCTTTCGCTTCCGGCTTGACGCTGATCATTGGCTCCGTTGACGTTTTCATCGCGCTGGTGAAAGCGGCGCTGTTTGGGCTGTCGGCCGGCCTCATCGCCTGCTACAAGGGCATTTCGGTGGGCGGGGGCCCGGCCGGTGTCGGAAACGCGGTGAACGAGACCGTGGTGTTCACATTCATGGCGCTGTTCGCGATCAACATCGTCGCAACCGCCGTCGCGGTGAAGGTGACGATGTGACAGTTTCACACCCGCACTCCCAGTTCCCCTGGCTTAAGGCCCGGTTTCGGGCCATCGCTGACCCCTGGAACGCCATCGGCGTGCAGACCCAGTTCTACGGACACACGCTTCGGTCGATCCTCACCGCCGTCACCCGCTACCGGGTCGAGCTCTTCCGCCTCATCGCCCAGATGGGTTTGGGCGCGGGGGCATTGATCGTCATCGGCGGTACGGTCGCGATCGTCGGTTTCCTCACCGTGACCACCGGTGCGATTATTGCTGTGCAGGGCTACACCGACTTCGCCGAGATCGGTGTAGAGGCACTGACCGGCTTTGCCTCAGCCTTCTTCAACGTGCGCTTGATCGCGCCGGCAACGACGGCGATCGCGCTGTCAGCAACCATCGGTGCAGGCGCGACCGCCCAGCTAGGTGCGATGCGGATCAGCGAGGAGATCGATGCACTGGAGGTGATGGGCATCCGAAGCATCGCCTATCTGGCCTCCACTCGAGTGGTTGCCGGGCTGATTGTGGTCATTCCGCTGTACTGCGTCGGTGTGCTGGCTTCCTTCTGGGCCGCCCGATTCGGCACCACCGTGATCTACGGCCAGTCGACCGGCGTCTACGACCACTACTTCCGGACCTTCCTCAACCCAACAGATCTCTTCTGGTCGTTGGGCCAATGCGTGGCCCTGGCCATTGTGATCATGCTGGTGCACACCTATTACGGTTACACCGCGCGTGGCGGGCCGGCTGGAGTTGGCGAGGCCGTCGGGCGCGGGGTGCGCACATCGATGATCCTGTCCGCGTTCGTGCTCGTGATGATCTCGCTTGCGGTGTACGGACAGTCCGGCAACTTCAATCTGGCGGGTTGAGCTATGGACGACGACGGTCTGCATCCCGGGTGGTGGACGCTGCTTCTGACAACGGTGCTCATTGGGGCCGTGTGGCTGACTATCGCGTTGTTCACCGGAACTCTCAAGTCCACTGCCCCAGTGACCCTGACCTCCGAGCGGGCAGGTCTGAATTTGGAGGAGAACGCCAAGGTCAAGCTGCGCGGCGTGCAGGTGGGCCACGTTTCCAACATCGCAGTGACAGGCCAAAAGACCTCGACGGCTGCGTTGCGCCTTGAGATCGACCCGAAAAAGCTGCAGTTCATCCCGGCCAACGTGGAGGCGCAAATCAATGCCACCACGGTGTTCGGCTCCAAGTTCGTCGATCTGGTGTACCCGGAGAACCCGGTTTCGCAGCGGCTCAGAGCCGGAGACGTACTGGAGTCGCGCAACGTGACGACCGAGGTCAACACGGTGTTCGAAAACCTGGTCGGGGTGCTGGAGCAGATCGATGTCGCCAAGCTCAACAGCACCCTGTCGGCCCTGGGCGACGGTCTGCGCGGTCAGGGTGAGCGGATGGGTCAGGCGACTACGGACGCCAATCAGGTCCTGCTTGCCCTGAACCCGCGCTACGACACCATTCGGGCGGATCTGCAGGCGCTGGATTCCTTCAATGAGACCTATAGCGCTGCAGCCCAGAACATCCTGGCTACGCTGGGCGCGGCAAGCACTACCAGCACAACCCTGGTCAACCAGTCCAGTGAGCTTGATTCGCTGTTGTTGGCCACCGTTGGGCTATCCAACAGTGGCATCAACCTGCTGGCACCCAATCAGGCAAACCTGGTCAAGGCGATCAACGTGCTGCAGCCGACAACGAGCCTTCTCAACAAATACAGTCCCTCGTTCACGTGCCTGTTGGTGGGCGCCAAGGTACTCCTCGACGAGGGCGGTTACGATGGACCCGGAGGTAACGGCCGCACGTTGGTGCTCGACGCCGGGTTGTCGTTCGGCGACGATCCCTACCACTATCCCAAACACCTTCCGGTCATCGGCGCCAAAGGCGGCCCCGGCGGCAAGCCCGGCTGCGGCTCGCTGCCGGACGTGGCGTACAACTGGCCAGTGCGCAACATGGTGACCAATACCGGCTTCGGCAGCGGCCTGGACTTCCGCCCCAACCCGGGCATCGCGTTCCCGATATACGCCAACTACTTCCCGGCGACCCGTGGCTACCCGGAACCGCCGAGCGTCCGCAACCTGTTCGGTGGGCCCGCAATCGGGCCGATGCAGCGCGGCGGGCCACCTTGGCCGCCAGCGCCGGCCTACGGTGCGCCGCTGTACGCACCGGACGGCACCCCGCTGTGGCCGGGGCTGCCACCGGCCCCCCCGCCGGGCGCGCCGCGGGCGCCGGGAGCGACGCCAGGTCAGGAACCGTTCGTGGTTCCGAATCCGTCGCACCTGCAACCTACGGCGGTTCCCTGGCCCTTTGTCCCACCCGCGGTTCCGGCCGTGCCCGGAGCGCCCGTAGCGGGGCCACCCATCCCCGGACAGCCCTGACCCGATCCGACCCGAACCGACCAACCAGCATGAGAGGTAACCGATGACAGCGAATATCCGGGCAGACGCAGTGCGTCTCGCGGTGTTCCTGAGCGTGTGCCTGCTCGGCGTGTTCGGTCTGTTCGCAGTCTTCGGGCAAATGCGTTTCGGCGAGGAAAGCCATGAGTACCGGGCTGAGTTCATCAACGTGACCGGGCTGAAGGCCAACGACTTCGTCCGGATCGCCGGGGTAGAGGTCGGCAAGGTCAAAGATGTCCAGATCCAGCCCGACACCACCGCCCTGGTGGAGTTCAGCGCCGACGATTCGGTGGTGCTGACCGAGGGCAGCAGGGCCGTGATTCGCTATGACGACCTGATCGGTGGTCGGTATCTCGCCCTGGAAGAAGGGGCCGGCGCGACGCAGCGACTGAGCCCGGGGGACACCATTCCGCTGTCGCGAACTACGCCGGCCTTGGATCTGGATGCGCTTATCGGCGGGTTCCGACCCCTGTTCCGGGCGCTGGATCCCGAGCAGGTCAATGCGCTGTCCGGGCAGCTCATCAGCGCCCTGCAGGGCCAGGGCGGCACCATCAATTCGTTCCTGGCTCAGACCGCTGCGCTGACGAGCACGCTGGCCGACCGCGACCAGTTGATCGGCTCAGTCATCGTCAACCTGAACACCGTGCTCGGATCACTCGGGGGCCAAAGCGATCAGTTCGCCAAGGCAGTGGACGCACTTTCGGAACTGGTGGGGGGCCTCGAAGCCCGCGGCGAGGCCATCAGCAGTGGGTTGGCCTACACCAACGCCGCGGCGGGCACCATTACCGATCTGCTGGCCGAGTCGCGACCGGCACTGAAGAAAACGATCCACGAGACCGACCGAACTGCCGGGATTGTGGTGGCCGACAACGATTATTTCGACAATCTCCTCAACACCTTGCCCGACGCCTACCAGGCGCTTGGTCGGCAAGGCATCTACGGAGACTTCTTCAGCTTCTACCTCTGTGACCTCGTCTTGAAGATGAACGGAAAGGGCGGACAACCGGTGTACATCAAGGTGGCCGCCCAGTCCACCGGGAGGTGTTCGCCGCGATGAAGTCTTTCAGCGAGCGCAATCAGTTCGTCGTCGGCGCGGTCGGCCTTGTAATCACAGTGGCGGTCGTGCTCGGGGCGGTGAACTTCCAAAAACTGCCGTTCGTCAACCAAAGCCGCGAGTACACGGCGTACTTCGCCGAGGCCGGCGGACTGAACATTGATGCAGCCGTGCAGGTTTCGGGTTTCAAAGTCGGCCAGGTCCAGTCCATCGAGCTGGACGGACCCCAGGTGCTGGTGAAGTTCACCGTGAACAAGGGGATCCGGCTCGGTGACCGCACTGAAGCCGCGATCAAGACCAAGGGGCTGCTGGGGAACAAGATCCTGGAGGTCACAGCCCGTGGAGACGGCCAGCAGGACGGCACCATTCCGCTTGACCGCACCCGGTCTCCCTACCAGCTCCCCGACGCCCTGGGTGATCTGGCGACCACGATCAGCGGCCTGAGCACCGATCAGCTTTCCGACTCGCTGAGGGTGCTCTCTGCAACGTTTGCCGACACACCGCCGCAGCTGAAGATCGCGATCGAGGGCGTGGCACGCTTCTCCGACACCCTTAGCAAGCGCGATTCAGAGTTACGCGACCTGCTGAGCAACGCCAACAAGGCCACCACCGTGCTGGCCGAACGCAGTGATCAGGTGGTGAGCCTCGTCGCCAACACAGCCGCACTGCTTGGAGAACTCCAGATGCAGAGCGCGGCGCTGGATCAGATCTCTGGAAACATCTCCGCACTCAGCCTGCAATTGCAAGGTTTCATCGGCGAGAACCGCGAGACCATGAAACCGGCGCTGGAAAAACTCAACGGCGCCCTGACGATCCTGGACAACCGCAAGGAGCGGTTGCAGGAGTCACTGAAGCTGTTGAACCCATACATCATGTCATTGGGCGAGAGTGTCTCCTCGGGTCCGTTCTTCAAGAACTACATCGGCAATCTGCTGCCCGGACAGTTCCTGCAGCCGTTCATCGACGTGGCCTTCTCCGACCTCGGCCTGGACCCGAATGTGCTGCTGCCCTCCGAGCGCGCCGATCCACCCGTCGGGCAGCCCGGAACGCCCGCGATGCCGATACCGTACCCGCGGACCGGCCAGGGTGGGGAACCCCATATGACGATTCCCGATGCGATCACCGGCAATCCTGGCGACCAGGGGTGCGGCCTGCCCGGATTGGCGCTGCCCGGCCCCACGGGTTGCTACCCCTACCGTGAACCGCTGCCTCCACCACCACCCGGTGCTGCGCCGCCGGGCCCGCCTGCGTTGGCTCCGCCGGGACTGGAGTCCGTAGCGGTGCCGACGCCGCGGCCAGTCGCCTCTTCGGCCCCAGGTGAAGCACCATGAGAAATCCGCGAACGCTGATCACAGCGGCACTGGTGCTGCTGCTGGTCGCCGGGGTAGCTGTCCTGGTACGCACCACCGACAGAGTCAACCGTATCCATGTGGTGGGGTACTTCGAAAACAGCAACGGCATCTTCGTCGGCGACGAAGTCCGCGTCCTTGGGGTGCCTATTGGCGGCATCACGTCGATCGAACCCCAGCCCGAACGGGTGAAGATCTCGTTCTGGTACGACAACAGCTACGACGTGCCAGCCGATGCTAAGGCTGCGATCCTTTCGCCTGCACTGGTGACCTCGCGCGCAATCCAGCTCACGCCGGTGTACACCGGTGGGCCGGTGATGGGCGACAACACCGTGATCCCCGAGGAGCGCACCGCGGTGCCTGTCGAGTGGGACGACGTGCGAGCGCAGTTGCAAACGCTCGCCGAGACACTGCAGCCGACCGAGCCCGGCGGGGTGAGTCCGCTGGGGTCGGTGATCAACACGACAGCTGATAACTTGCGGGGCCAGGGCACTAACATCCGTGAGACGGTCATCAAGCTGTCGGAGGCGTTCTCGGCGCTTGGCGATCACAGCACCGACGTCTTCTCCACGATCAAGAACCTGGCGACTCTGGTCTCGGCACTTCAGGACAGCACGAACCTGATGCGGCAGCTGAACCAGAATCTGGCCTCGGTCACCGGATTGTTGGCTGATGATCCCGGCGAAGTAGCCGGTGCGGTGAGGAACCTCAGCGCTGTGGTCGGCGACGTGCAGTCCTTCGTCGCCGAGAATCGCGAGGCGCTGGGCACGACATCGGACAAGCTGGAGGGTGTGACCACAGCGCTCTACGAGAGTCTCGACGACATTGAGCAGTTCCTGCACATAGCGCCCACCTCGATTCAGAACTACGTCAACATCTGGCAGCCCGCGCAGGGTGCGGTGAGCATGATCCTGGCGGTCAATAACTTCGCCAACCCGATCCAGTTTCTCTGCGGCGCAGTCCAAGCCGCGTCCCGCCTCGGTGCTGAAGAGTCGGCGAAGCTGTGCGTGCAGTACCTCGCGCCGATCATGAAGAATCGTCAGTTCAACTACCCGCCGCTGGCGCTGAACCAGCTCATTGGTGCCACCACGCGGCCCAACGAGCTCACCTTCAGCGAGGATTGGCTGCGTCCCGACTACATACCGCCGGGCGGACCTCCGCCGGCCGCTGCGCCGCCGGCCGCTGCGGCGCCGGCCTATGTGCCGCCGCCACCGCCACCGCTCGGCAACTCCGTCAACGGGGTACCGGTACCGGCCGTCCCTGTGCCGCCACCGCTGCCCGCTGAGAAGGCAGCGGCGACGAGCCCCAACCACGGGCTTCTCGGACTGATGATGCCGGCTGGAGCAGGCTCATGAGGTCGGCAGTGCGGGTGCGGACCGGGGTTGGTGTCGCTCTACTTGCCCTGGCTTTGGTGACGTCGGGATGCGGTTGGCATGGATTGAACTCGGTTTCGTTGCCCGGAGTCGCGGGTGGAGGCCCGGGATCGTTCACGATTCAGGCGCAGATGCCAGACGTTGACAATGTCGAACAGAACTCTCGAGTTCGGGTAGCTGATGTCAACGTCGGCACCGTGACGAAGGTCGAGCGTCAGGGCTGGAACGCCCTGGTGACCATGACGCTTGAGAGCAAAGTCGAGTTGCCCGCCAACGCTACCGCCAAGGTCGGCCAGACCAGCCTGCTCGGTTCTCAGCACATCGAACTGGCAGCGCCAGCCGACAATCCGTCTCAGGAGCGACTCAAAGATGGTGCGTTGATACCGCTTGCTTCTGCGGGTGCGTTCCCGACCACCGAGCAGGCGCTATCGGCGGTAGCAATGCTGCTCAACGGTGGCGGTCTGGGCAACGTGCAGGACGTCACCGCCGCGCTGAGTATCGCGTTCACGGGTCGTGAGAAGGATTTGCGCAGCTTGATCGAGCAGCTCGATATCGCCGTCGGGCACCTTGACGATCAGACCGACGACATCATCGCTACGTCGGAGAGCCTTGACAGTCTGGTCGGCCAAATTGCCGAACAGAAGCCCGTAGTGGACAGAGCGCTCCAAACGATCCCCGACGCACTATCGGTGCTGCGCGACCAACGCGACTCGTTGTCCGAGGCCCTTGTGCAGCTTGGCACGTTCAGCGCGCTGGCCGCGGACTCGGTCAACCAGACCAAGGAAGCGCTCATCCAGGAGCTCAAGGATCTTGGCCCGGTGCTGCAGTCCCTGGCTGATGCCGGTCCGGCTCTGACGCGGGCATTTAGCTTCCTGCCCACGTTCCCGTTCCCGAAAGAGACACTGACCAACTGGATGCGTGGCGATTATGGCAACCTGTCGCTGGTTGTCGACTTGACGCTGAGCCGCCTCGGTCAGGGCTTATTCACCGGAACGCGGTGGGAGTGCGATCTGACCTGGTTGGAGTTGCAATGGGGGCGCACGATCGGGCAGATGCCGGACCCATGTACGGGGGGCTTCTCGAATTCCGTGGCGTGGAAGTCGCCCGGGACTACGCAGGGCAACCCGTTGCTCTTTCCGTACCGCTGGGATCAGGGGCGATGACATGCATGTGACTAGGCAGATGGTGATTCAGCTCGCGATTTTTTCGCTGGTGGCCTTGACCGCCATCGTCATCATGGCGTTCGGGTATATGCGCGTGCCGGCGATGTTCGGAATTGGTGAGTACCGGGTCACCCTGGAACTACCCAAGTCCGGCGGACTGTATGAGCGAAGCAACGTCACCTACCGGGGCTCGCACGTCGGGCTGGTCAATAGCGTCAACCTCACTGATTCTGGTGTGGAGGCGGACCTTTCACTCGATTCGAGCGTGAAGATCCCCGCTGACCTCGTGGCGCAGGTGCACAGCCGGTCGGCGGTCGGCGAACTGTTCGTCGAGTTGGTGCCCCAGAGCGCCGACGGGCCCACCTTGCGCGACGGCGACGTCATCCCGCGGGATCGAGCGACGGTGCCGACAGACGTGAACAAAGTCCTAGATCTGACAAATCGTGGCCTGGAAGTCATCCCCAGGGACAACCTGCGGACAGTTGTCGATGAGGCTTACATCGCCGTAGGTGGGCTTGGGCCGGAGTTGCGCCGATTGGTCTCCGGTTCAACAACTCTGGCCATTGACGCCCGACAGAACCTGGATTCGCTGATAACAGTGATCGACGAGTCCAAGCCCCTGTTGGACTCGCAGACAGACACCGCGGGCTCAATCAGGGCTTGGGCGGGGAACTTGGCGAGCATCACCGGTCAGCTGCAGAGTGAGGACGGTTCGGTGTCGGGCATCCTGAGCAATGGCTCCGGCGCCGCCGAGGAGGTTCGTGCGTTGTTCGACCGGTTGCAACCCACCCTGCCGATCGTGCTCGCCAACCTGGCCAGTGTCGGGGAGGTCGCGGTCACCTACCAGCCCAGCCTCGAGCAGTTACTGGTGCTGCTTCCGCAGGGCACCGCCGTGACCCAGGGTGTGGGTGTCGCCAAGCGCAACACCAAGCAGGACTACATGGGTGACTATCTCGCCATCAACCTCAACCTGAACGTGCCACCGCCGTGCACGACGGGCTTCCTGCCCGCTCAGCAGCAGCGGTCAGCGAGTTTCGAAGATTATCCCAACCGGCCTGAAGGTGATCTGTACTGCCGCGTGCCCCAAGATTCGGCGTTCAACGTGCGCGGTGCTCGCAACCTGCCTTGCGTGACTCGGCCCGGCAAACGCGGGCCGTCGGTGAAACTGTGTGAGAGCGATGAGAACTACGTGCCGCTGAACGACGGATACAACTGGAAGGGCGACCCGAACGCGACTGCGTCCGGACAGGCCGTCCCCCACATCCGGCCAGGCTCTCCACCTGCAGAAGCGGCTCTGGCTCCGGCACCGGCACCGCCGCCGGTGGCGGCTGCCGAATATGACCCGCAGAGCGGCACGTACGTTGGACCGGACGGACGTGTGTACACACAGTCCAATCTGGCCCAGAGTGCCGTAGAGGAGCAAACATGGCAGACGATGCTGCTGCCCCCGACGGGGAATTGACAGAGTCGACGTCGGAACCGAAGCCGAAAGCCGATGGGGAGGGCTCAACCGCCTCCGAACCGGAGTCTGGTGCCGTCGAGCCGACCGACACCGATGACGCCACACCGGTTACTGACGCGGGCGAAGGTACCGAGGCTGAGATAGCTGTCGAGGACTACGAGGCCGAGGCGGGCGAGACTGAGGATGCCGCTGAGGGTGCGGCGACATCTGCGCGGACACCAATGTCGCACGTCAAAATCGCGCTGATCGCGGGTCTGGTCGGGGTGGTGGCGTTGGCGGGTCTGACCGGTTGGCTCGGATTCCGCACGTATGAATCGCGGCAGGCCGAGGCGCAGCGCGACCTGTTCCTGCAGGTGGGGCGCCAAGGTGCGCTGAACCTCACCACCATCGGCTGGGAGAACGCCGAGGGCGACGTCCAGCGCATTCTTGATTCGGCAACGGGCACCTTCTACGACGACTTCCAACAGCGTGCGCAGCCATTCGTGGAGGTCGTCAAGCAGGCGCAGTCGACGTCGGTGGGGACAATCGCCGAGGCGGGACTGGAGTCCGAGGGCGACAACGAGGCTGAGGTGCTCGTCGCCGTCACCGTCGAGACGTCAAACGCCGGTGCGCCCGACCAGGAACCGCGAGCTTGGCGGATGCGGATTCTGGTGGAGAAGATTGGCGACGAAGCCAAGGTGTCCAACGTGGAGTTCGTGCCGTGAGCAAAGACGACGCGGAAGTCAATGCCGAGAAGGTGGCAACAATCCTGGAGGACGACACAGCTGTGGCTGCTGAGACCAAGGTTGACGAGGCTGCCGAGGTCAAGAAGACCGAAGACGCTGGCGAGGCCGACGCCGAGGTCAAGAAGACCGAAGACGCCGACGGAGCTGACGAGGCCGACAACGCAGACAAGGCGGACGAGTCTGCTGACAAGGCCGACGAGGCCGACGGGGTCACGTCGAAGCGGCACATTCAATGGTCGCGCGTCGTCTCCTTCGGCCTGCTGCCGGCGTTGGCCCTGGTACTTGTGTTGGGCGCTGGATACCTCAAGTGGCAGGACAACTCGGTCCGCGCTGGTCAGATTGCGGCAATAACCTCTGTGGCGGCCGCCAAGGATACGACGATTGCGCTGTTGTCCTACCATCCAGACACTGTCGAAGAGCAGCTTGTGGCGGCGCGGGACCTGCTGACCGGGGATTTCCGCGAGTCCTACATCGCGCTGACGACCGACGTGGTGATCCCGGGCGCGAAGGAGCAGCGGATCGCCGCGGTCGCCTCGGTTCCTGCCGCGGCCTCGGTGTCTGCTACCCCGACAGAGGCTGTGGCGTTGGTATTCGTCAATCAGACGGTGAGTGTGGGCCAGGACCCCCCAACCGATACCGCGTCGAGCGTGCGGGTGACACTGCAGAAGGTTGACGATCGCTGGCTGATCTCGAAGTTCGACCCGGTGTAGGGATAGTTCAGGGTTTGGGCCGACCCGGGTGGCTGCGAGCGAGCAAGGGGAGCAGCATCCGGTGCGGTAGAAGGCGGTTGAGCACGGCTGCGGCGCGGTTGGGTGCTCCCGGCACGATTACCGACTTACCTTGGTCCAGGCCCTCGATGGCCGATTTGGCTACCGCATCGGGGTCCTCCCACAGGAACTTCGGTAGCAGCTTCTCGGCTTCCTCGTCGGGAATGCCCGCGGCTTCACCGAAGCCGGTGCGAACCGGTCCCGGGCACAGGGTCGAGGCAGAAACACCGGTGTCACGCAGTTCCTCGCGCATCGCCTCGGTGTAGGACAGGACGAACGCCTTGGCCGCCCCGTAGGACGCCTGCCAGGGCACCGGTCCGAAGGCGCCTACCGAGGCCACGTTGAGCACCGCTCCGCGGCGGCGGGACACCATTGCTGGTAGGAATCGACTGCACAGGTCGACTACCGCGGAGACGTCGACCTCGACAAGTCGCAGCTCGTCTAGGGGATTTGAGCGTGCGACCGGTCCCAGGTTGGACATCCCGGCGTTGTTGACGAGGACGTCGACGGTTAGGCCGAGGGCGGCGACCTGATCGGGCAATGTGGCGCGCTCCGCGGGGTCGGCCAGGTCGGCCGGCAGGACACGTGGGTGACCAGGTAGGGAATCGGCCAGGGCCCGCAGTCGGTCGGCGCGGCGGGCCACGAGAATCACCCGGTACCCGCGTCGGGCGAACTCGCAGGCGATTTCGGCGCCGATTCCTGACGAAGCGCCAGTGATGAGTACGGCCCCGGTGTCAGATGCGGGGGGCAGCCTGGGCACGCGGCACAGCCTAACGTGGTTGTCATGACGGAGCGGCGACTCGCCGCGGTCGATGCCCAGACCTACTGGATGTCGGCTGCGATTCCGAGCGACCAGTTTCTCTTGTACGCATTCGACGCTGGTCCGACCGATGTCGACCGAGCGTTGAGTGAGATCCGGGGCAGAGCAGAGGTCTGTGACGAGCTGAAACTGCGGATCGTCGACAACCGATTCTGGGCGTACCCGATCTGGGCGCTAGGCGAGCTCGGTGTCGAGCAGTTCGTCGTGCATGACCGGGCCGGCGATACCTGGGCGGGATGTTTGGCGGCGGTAGCGGCACTGGCCCACGACCAGCTCGACCCACAAGTGATGGCGTGGCGGCTTCACGTGTTCCCCGCCATCGAAGGTGTGCCCGCGGCGCAGACTCACGCGACGGTGGCGGTGCTCCAGATCTGTCATGCGCTCGGCGACGGAGTTCGGTCCTCGGAGCTGGCGGGCTACCTTTTCGGCCGCGCCGGCACGGTGCCCGCTGTGGTGGCGCAGCGGCACAACGCGGCCGGGTTTGCGCGACGCGCGTTCTCAGCGGGGCGTGCACATCGCAGTTTGGTCCGCGAGACAGCCAGCGGACTGGTTCCCGACAAAGCGGTGTCGCGCCCGGTGCTGCGCACAAACACCCGACCGTGTGGGCCTCGCCATGTCCACACGGTGATCTGCGAGCGTGAGCGTCTGGTGGGCTCGACGATTACCGTGGGCGTACTGGGCGCGGTGTCGACCGCGCTGTCCGGACACCTTCGTGAGCTCGGCGATGACCCCGCCCGGATGGGCGCTGAGATCCCGATGTCCAAATCGGGCCCGCGGCTGGCGCACAACCACTTCGGCAATATCGCCGTCGGCCTATACCCGAATGATCAGATCGCGGTGAGGGCTCGCCGGATCGCTGCTGATCTGCATGAACGTCGCCGCCGGGCCGCACACCCGTCGATGTGCGCCGAGGACATGGCGTTCGCTGCGGTGCCCGCGCCCGTACTCCGTTGGGGGGTGGGGAAGTTCGATCCTGACGTCCGGTCTCCCACGGTTACCGGCAACACCGTGGTGTCCAGCGTCAACCGCGGACCGCGGGACCTGCAGTTCGGAACTGCGCCAGTGCTGTTCAGCGCGGGGTATCCCAGCTTGTCGCCGATGATGGGGCTGACGCACGGCGTGCATGGCATCGGTGACACGATTGCGTTCAGCGTGCACGCGGCCGAGTCGGCGATCGGTGACTTCGACGCCTACATTCAGCGGTTGGAACACGGACTGCGAGGGCCGACGTAACACATGGCCTAGATTCTGCTACATGACTGCCTACGACAGTGCTCTCGATGTTGGTGTGCTGATGCTGCGGGTGGCCCTGGGACTGACCATGGCGGCGCACGGTTTCAACAAGG
>Ga0209991_10000628_pt1 | contig 15582 bp, 14 predicted proteins | sample ChitaG_FD_183167 | JGI IMG/M metagenome (GOLD analysis project Ga0209991, IMG submission 183167) | Deep subsurface microbial communities from South Pacific Ocean to uncover new lineages of life (NeLLi) - Chile_00310 metaG (SPAdes)... | ecosystem: Environmental > Aquatic > Marine > Oceanic >...
TACTAGACGAATCGCTTCAAAAAACAATTGGGAAGAATGCTCGGAAATATATCATAGAAAAATACTCTATAGAGAGAGTATTAAAAATGGAACTCGATGTTATCCGAGAGGTTATTACTCTGTGAAAAGTTATTTGATTAATCTTATATTTCGTGAAGTAGCAAAAGTGGTCAAAACAATTTCGCCCTCTACCCGTGCAGCAGCATTCATGCTTTTGATTGACCCATTAGTTCAACAGGATAAACCGGAAAGAGCGCTTCGATTTTTATTTGAACTAGAAAATCGACTCTATCAACTGGAGGGGCAAACATCGGTACGTTATGGAGGTGGTATTCATACAAAACATCGACACACCAACTACCACCAGTTTTTTATCAAGAATCTCAAACCGGGAGAGCGTGTATTGGATATCGGCAGTGGCAACGGCTTCTTAGCATACGATGTAGTAGCCTCGATTAGAAATATATCGGTAGTAGGGATTGAATTAAACAAATCTAATGTCAAATTTGCTTGTGAGCATTATCAGCACCCCAACCTGGTTTTTATTCACGGTGATGCCCTCAAGAATATGCCTGAAGAAAAATTTGATGTCGTTATTCTCTCAAATGTATTGGAACATATTGAGGATCGGGTAGGCTTCCTAAAAAACATAGCCAAATTGACTCATTCAAAACGACTTCTAATCCGTGTACCCCAATATGATCGGGATTGGCGTGTCCCCTTAAAAGATGAGTTGGGCGTAGACTCGCGGCTTGATAAAACTCATTTCACTGAATATACCAGGGAGAAATTTTTAGAAGAGTTATCTTTAGCTAATTTACAACCTACTCATATGGAATTTCGCTGGGGAGAAATCTGGAGCATAGCGGAGCCTTTGTGAAGGGCGGAAAATAATGACTAATCCCAAAGTCACAGTGCTAATGTCCGTATATAATGGTGAGAAATACCTTCATGAAGCCATTGATAGCATTCTAAATCAGACTTTTAAGGATTTTGAATTCTTGATTATCAACGATGCCTCAACTGATAGAACTGCAGAGATTTTGCAGAGTTACCAGGATCCCAGAATAAAAATAGTCAATAATGAGAAGAATATGGGTTTAACTAAGTCTTTAAATAAAGGATTAAAACTCGCTAAGGGTGAATACATTGCTCGGATGGATGCTGATGATATATCAATGCCTAACAGGTTGGATACGCAGTACGCTTACATGAAAAGTAACCCTGATTTAGCGATATGTGCATCTTCATATGAACAAATTGATAAAAATAGAAATACTATAAGAATCATTAAGAGGTACTTGGGATGCGAACAGCTATATTATTTTCTTACTTTTGCCAATTGGCTTGCGCATTCAACTGTTTTCTTAAGGAAAACCATGATATTAAAATTAAATGGATACAATGATCAACTTATGCAAGCACAGGATTATGATCTATGGTATCGGGTTTCGAGGATAGGTAAAGTTATTCAAATAGGTGAAATTCTTTTGAGATTAAGAACACATCAAAACAACATGAGTTCAAAATATAAAAATAGTCAGAAGTACATTGCCAATTTAGTGGCTTTGCGAAATATTAAACAGATATGTAATGATAGGATAGACGTGAAGATGATTGAAGTACTATGTGAATGGGATTTCGATGATGTAGATATAGATACTTTAATTGATAATTTAATTATGCTAAATAATTGTATAATTGATTCAGCACCTGTTTATATTAATAAAAAGAGATTAATAAAAATTTGTTGGGGTAGAGTTTATAATTGTTTACTCAGTGAATTAAAGCAAAAGAAATATTTTTCCCTGTTCAGAGCTCTATGGAACAATCTTTTAAATGAAGATTTTATGATTAATGCTGTATTAGAATCTCCTAAGTTTGTTTTAGTGATTAAGAAGTGGATGAATGCCAAAAGTTAGTGTCATTATTCCCGCTTGTGATTAAGGTAAGTATTTTAAGGATGCCTTAAATAGTGTGTTAAATCAGACATTCGCAGATTGGGAATGTATTATCGTTAACGATGGCTCGACCGATGATACCAAGGGAGTAATCTCTCAATACGGCTTAGAGATTGAATATATCCGTCAGGAAAATCAAGGACCCTCAGCGGCGAAAAATACGGGAATTAGAAGTTCAAATGGTGAGTATATTGGGATTTTGGACTCAGATGATCTCTGGCTACCCTGCAAGCTAGAAAAACAGATCAAGGTTTTCGAAGCCGACTCGGGGCTTGGTTTGGTATATTCTGACGGTTCTGTTTTTGGTGAGGAACGGGCGTGGGACAATTTTTCGTTTGGCGGAAATATGAATTTCTATCGTGGAAGCATATTTGATAAGCTCCTTCTAGGTAATTTCATTCCGTGCTCTTCTGCCTTGATAGGAAAGGGGCTGTTTTGAGAAAGTGGAGTTGTTTGACATCAACCTACGTGCTTGTGAGGATTGGGATATATGGTTGAGAATCTCACTATATTACGAAGCCGACTATGTTGATGAGCTATTAGTATTAGTCAAACACAGGAAACACAGGGGAAGCCTGGAGGCCAAGGCATAGATAATGGAGGAGAACGCTCTTAAGATGGTTAATAAGATTTTCTTGGAAAAGAATGTTCTATCCATCTTGAAAAGGAAGGCGTATTCAAATGCTTATTTGAATTCAGGGAGTCTGTATTATGATGCTAACGAGTTAGGGAAGTTTAGGAGTAGATTTTTCAAATCCTTACTATTTTATCCTTTTTCCTTTGCGCCCTGGATATCTGCTGTAAAAAGTCTTATTCCCCCAGAGATCAAGGGCACCGCAGAGAACCAAGGACATGAAGTGAATGGACATGACTTTGGTAGAACTCCAAAAAACGTTGAAGAGAAGCAAGTATGTGTCTCGAAATGGGGGCTAGGGAGGGCACCGAAAGAAGAATTTCCATTTCATGGAAGCTATCTCTGTTTTTTAATGGTTCGCTCGTGTATGGAAAGAATTAATTTTTCTTGAAGAAAAAAATGCATCTCTCTTATAGTGAGAAAATGGGAGAGGAGGGAGATGAGAGTATGGGCGTGAGAAAAAAAAGCTTCCGGTAGATATTTTGAAGAATGTATACAAGGAATTTCCGAAGAGTATTCAATGCGCGGTATCTTTTGAGTGATTACCAATATCACTTGGGTAATCTAATGGCAGTCTACGACCTAATAGAGAAGGACGCATGAACTGATATGAGGATTCTTGATGTTGGAGCTGGTGCAGGGGCAGTATCGATTGCTTTGAAGAAAAGGACTTTGATGTGATGGTTATTGATACTTGGGGCGAATATGCTGAATGTTATTCTAATCAAATGGGCAATACTCAAGATATTCTACAAAGATTCAGGCAAAATAGGATTCCATGTTGTGTTGTGGACATTAACCACAGCAATCTTCCCTTCAATGATGATACTTTTGACATAGTTCCTTTTCTTGCTGTGGTAGAGCATCTTCATAATTCACCCCGAAAGATATTAATGGAGATTAGGAGAGTGCCAAAGATAAAAGGCTATGTGGTGATAGGTACTCCAAATATTGCACGCGTTTTTAATCGACTTGCTCTGTTGCGAGGCAAAACGATCCACGTATCACTCGATTACTGGTTCTATTCCGATCCGTTCTTTCGACACGTGAGGAGAATCCTGCAATAAATCAAACGGATGTTGAAATGGACCAATTTAGAAGTTGTGATGGCGAAATATGTTAAACGATCCGGGGTTTTCAGAGGCGAAAGAAAACAGGACAAGGGATTTCTCAATCATTCTTTGGAAATTCCTAAGACTTGGGTAAGAATGTTCTTTTCTGGATTAACTATTTTGATACCGTCCTTCAGATAGCATTTGCAAGTAATAGGACAAAAACTTAAGAATCATACAAACATGAGGAACTATAAGTGAAGCTCTGCTTTATCGCCGATTTAAATAGTATTCACTCGCAAAAATGGATAGGGTATTTTTGTGAAAAGGGACACCAAGTTTATGTTTTGTCTACCTCTGATTTTTGGGGTGAATTTAAAAATGCGATTGTCTATAATCTTTCCGGAAATATAGGTAGTGAACAGAGTAGCCTAAATTCTGACAAAACAGGGAATTTTAAAAAACATTTAATAAAACTTCTTGGTGAACATCCAGATTTACTAATTTGGTTATCCCAAAAAACAGGAAACCTAAAGCGACTGATAAAAGTTTACTGTTATTCAAAAATAGCAAGAGGGAGTATCAGAGAGATAAAACCAGATTTGGTTCACTGTCTTCGGCTTCCCATTGAAGGATACATCGGATGTTTGGCCGATGCTAAACCTCTTGTCATTTCTTCTTGGGGAAATGATTTTACGTACTGGGCAAAAGTTTCACCAATTCATATTTATCTAACTAAAAGGACAATGTCGCGGGCAGACCTATTTTTCGCTGATTGTCAGAGAGATATTAAACTTGGCATAAAGTATGGTCTTAATATGTCTAGATCCCATAATGTATTTCCAGGGGCGGGAGGGATTGATTTAAAGAGTGTTGAGAAAGAAAAAATTAAAGTATCATATTTTAAACCTTGGGGCATTAATCATAAGGATATTATTTTGGTATCGTTTAGAGGATTCGGCAGGTGGTACCTTAATAAACAACTTCTAAAAGCATTTTTTGTGGTTCGGAAGAAATTCCGGAATACGAAGCTTGTTCTAGTGGGTAGTAAAGATAATCTCTATTATAGCTCCCTGACTAAATTGACTGCTTCTCTGGGTCTAAATAAGAGTGTGTTCTTCATTGACTCTATCCCAAACAATGAAATCCGCCACCTTATAAGATCGAGCGACTTGATAATTTCTGCAACTAGTCATGATGGTGTACCAAACTCAATGCTGGAGGCAATAGCTTATGGTGGAATTCCCGTGATGAGTGATATTCCATCCATTAGAGAATGGGTCAAAGATGGATGGAATGGTTATCTTTTTGACGCACGGGATCCGGAAAATATAGCCAGAGTCATTGTGAGAGCCTTGGAGAACCGGGATAGTTTTGAATTGATGGTGAAAAGGAATTGGAGTCTAGTGAGTGAGAGAGCAGATTATCATAAGAATATGAAGCTAGTTGAGGAGATGTATCGCCGATTGGTCAGCAAGGCAAAAACTCAGAGATAGGGACAGATTGTGGATAATAGACGTGAGCCTCATTCCAGCAAGGTAAAAAGTTTACTGCCGGAGACTTTAATCAAGAGGTTCTTTTCGAAAGTTAAGAATAAGGGGTCAAGAGCTATTAGCAGGATTTCTGCTACTGCGTTTGGTACCGAAATAACTGATGTGGAATTTGTGAAGGGATTCCGGATTTCAGAAGGTGAACTTCAGAATTTGGCGGAAGTGAAAAAGTATCTTTGTGAAAGAAAACAGCCGAGATTTCCGGGTGGTATATCAAAACGAGAGAGCATTGTTCCCCTGATTTATCAGTATTTCCCAAGCATTCCGGATAAGATTATAGCCCAAGTCGACAAAATTTGCGAGCATATTTTTGACCTCTTGGGAAGTAGACCAACGAAGGTTTATTACGGAATGAAAGCCAAGGGTTTTGAAGGTCATTGTTACGATACGCAGATTTGTCGTGGAGAATTAACCCCCATTCCCCATTCCCCATTTACAATTCACAATTATCAACCAATTGACTGGCATATTGACTTTAAATCTGGCTATCGCTGGAATTCAAAGACATACTATAAGGATATCAAATACGGGCATAGACTAGGTGTGGATGTGAAGGTTCCCTGGGAACTATCTCGCTTTCAACATTTAGTCACCTTGGGGGAGGCTTATTTCCTGTCCAGAGACGAAAAATATGCTAAGGAGTTTGTTAATCAGGTCACCGATTGGATTGAGCATAATCCTCCTAAGTTTGGGGTTAATTGGACCTGCACCATGGATGTCGCTATTAGAGTCTGCAATTGGCTTTTGGCATGGGAATTCTTTAACGATTCCCCTTTAATCAGTAATGAATTCATTATAAAATTTTTAAAGAGCCTACTTCAGCACGGAAGGCATATTAAAAATAACTTAGAGTACAGCGAGACCTTGACCTCTAACCATTATCTTTCTGATATTATAGGATTAGTTTATTTGGGAGTTTTAATTCCAGAATTCAAGGAATCTAAGAAATGGAAGAATTTAGGTATAGAGGAATTCAAAAAAGAGATGAAAAAACAAGTCTATCCCGATGGTGTTGATTTTGAAGCTTCCACCTGTTATCACCGTTTAGTATTGGAACTATTTTTTTATAGCGCTTTTTTGGTAATAATTAATGATGAGAATTTTAGAGAAGTCAATTTTATAGAAGTTGGGAATGAAATATTTGGTGAAGAGTATTTTCAGCGTCTATATAAGATGTTTGAGTTCGTTCTCCATGCCTTAAAGCCAAAGGGTAGAAAGCCCCAGATTGGTGACAATGATAGCGGTAGACTTCATACATTTGCTAAGCGAGAAGTTCTGGATATGCGATATTTGCTTACTCTTGGGGCCATATTCTTTAAGGAGCCCAAGTTTAAGATCAAAGAATTTGGTTTTTGCGAAGAGGCATTGTGGGTTTTTGGAGAAAAGGGTCATAAAATCTGGCAGGGTCTGGAAGAGAATTGCCTTGCAAATATTGGTAGCCGAGCATTTCCTGATGCCGGCTGGTATATAATGAGAAGCAACAAGAATTATATGATTATTTCATGCGGTCCTAATGGTCAAAACGGAAATGGTGGTCATTGTCATAGTGATAAATTGAGTTTTGAATTATGCGTAGGCGGAGAGGATGTGATTGTTGACCCCGGGACATATGTTTATACTGCTGAGCCTAAATGGCGAAATAAGTTTCGTTCTACAGCTTATCACAATACGGTGGTGGTGGATGGTGAGGAGCAAAATAGGTTTGATGAGGAAAACCTGTTTTGGATGGGAAACGAAGCTAGGGTCAAAGTCAATAAATGGGAAACAAACGATGAATATGACTTCTTGAATGTTCAACATTCTGGATATGAGCGTCTTTCTGAGCCCATTACTCATCGCCGACAGATAGTTTTTGATAGAAAAGGAGGCTATTGGATAGTTAGAGATATTCTCACTGGTAAGGGAAAGCACTGTTTTGATCTATATTTTCATTTCGCTCCTATGAAACTTGAGATTAAGAAAGAGGATCCTTTGGTAGTCAACAGTGATATTGCACATGGACCGAATATAGTGATTGTCCCAATGGAAACTGAGGGACTGAAGCTTTCCATTCAAGAAGGGAGTGTATCTTACAGCTACGGGGAGAAAGTTACAGCGCTGGTAACAAGATATTCAAAGATTGCCAGAACCCCGGTACAATTCGTGACTGTCATCTATCCGTTTAAGGCCTTTGTACCGTCAATAGAGAATATCAGGGAAACTGCCACAGCATTTTTGAAAAGCAAGGAAATAACATTTCTCAGTGTAAAGTGAGTCTTTATGTGAAAGAGATTCTCTACGTCAGTCATGCATTTCCACCCCAAGCAGGAGGGGGGATAAGAAGAATCGTTAACACGGTAACAATAATGGCAAGAGAGACTTTTGATGTTATAGTTCTAACTCGCAAAATTGGCGAGGATACTTTGAGGAGAGCTTGTATTCCCACAGACTCTCAGGCACTGCGCGGCCTGAGCCAGGAAAAGAACTTAAGAATCGTTCGGACTTATAGTCTTGAAGAGATTTATTACAAATACCTGAAAGGAAACATAAAGAGAGAAACGACGCAATTTCAGGTGCGTACAGCAAGAAGTCTTAGGGATACAGCACTATTATGGGTCCCATTTGCTATTCTAAGAGGAATATTTATCAGCACTGATGGTTTATTTGCTACAGGGCCGACCTTTATTAATTTCTTTGTTGCATTTGTTCTTGCGAAACTGAAAAGAGTTCCGTATATCCTGGAATATAGAGATGGTTGGTTACTTAATCCCTCTATTGAAACACCAAAGATAATTGCATGGATGATCAAGCTACAAGAGTCTCTGTATTTGAAACATGCGAAGAAAATCATTACGGTTACAAACGGCATAAAAAAGAGATTGCAAGAATTCTACGCTGTGAAGCCCGAGAGAATCCTCGTAATCAGAAATGGATATTGGATGGAAGAGAAGGAGAAGGTTTTAGGGAATCCCAAGTTAATGCACAGATGTAATTTTGCTAGCCAATATTACAATATTGCTCATATAGGAGTCCTGAGCACAGGAAGAGGTCCTGAGAGGTTTTTCCAATCGATTTCTTCCCGGTGCGCTATAGGTAAGAAACCCTACAAAATTCACTTTATTGGGACAACGGAAAGTGACAGGTCTTATATCCATAATCTAGCTGATGAATATGGCATTCAACGAGCAGTAGAGTGTCACAAATTTGTAAGCCGAGATGAAAGTCTTGCTTATATGGCAAATTCTGATGCCCTGCTTTTGCTGATTAATGCCGATCTAAAAGACAAAAGCGGTTTTGGAGTCCCAGGAAAGCTTGGTGATTATGTGATGATGAACTCTCGGATACTCATTGGTGCCTCTGTGATAGATTTCTTAAAAAAAGAACTCGGGCTGGAGGACGTTGATATCGCTTCAACCGACTCGGGGATTGGGAATTTTGTCTATTTACATGACCGCACAGGTCAACTAGATTTCTATAAAGAATTCTCAGTTTTTGCAAAAAGAATAAGACTATGAATAGGGTAGAGAGCAATATATACAAAAGGAATTTCCTCAAGCAAAATCTCTATTGCCTATTTGCTTTTCTTGTACTACTTTCTCCATTTGTCAATAATCTGAACGGACTTACGATGCGATTATACGGTATAAGCCTGGTTGGTCTGCTGTTTTGTAGAGGTTCTTTGCTTTTGTTTGGTATTTTTGGCTTAATGTTAATTCCATCAACCTTAAGAAGCTTCTCGCTAGAGCGAGGGTCTTGTCCGTGGAGACTAAGGCCAGACTAGGGGACGACTTAAATATGGTGAGTAAACTGACAGATAAGACAATCAGGAATTTTGTATTATGGCTTATTATTCTTAAGCCAATCTTTGACTTAGACTGGAGATGGCCACTTTTTTATATTGGCTCAACTGCGATCCCATTCCATCGGATTGTAGCATTCGCAGTCCCTGCTATAATTACTATTGTTTTAGTTTTGAGATTACTCTTAAATGGCTCAGTTAGGCTAAATAGTAATATTTTGGCAATATTTTTTTTGGTTTCAATAACAATTACATTATATTTCCAAAGAAATACTTTTTCAATAGATGAATATGTCAGAAGTTACAGCTTCTTTATTATTTTTTTATCAGTACCTTTTTTGATTGACTCAAAGCAAGAATTCTACAAAATGGCGAAATTATTAATTTTAATATCTATAGTTCCCACCTTTCTCTCGTATTTACAAACATTTGGACTTTTACCTTTTACTTATTATGATTTCTTACCTTCTATTGGGAAAATAGGGCGTATATCCGGAAGTTATCGTCATCCCACAGGATATTCGAACTACTTATTGGTTTTAATTCCCCTAGCAATTTATCTTCATGCCAATAAGTTAATATCTAAAAAATACTTCTGGTTCTGGATCTTGTTTACTTTGCCAATGATAGGGAGAAGTTTGCACAGGGCAACAATAATATTGGTCATTTTCCAGTTGGCTATTTTCATTTTTTTTCTTAGAAGGACATTGTTCAAATATTTTATGATTACTTGCTTCTTCCTTTTATTGGTGATTTATTCCCAGGATTTTTGGCAGTTTATAAATATAGGTGGAGCGATAACAGAGGCTACATTTAGAGGAAGAGGGGTTACCTGGTCAAAATATGTAAATTATTTCCAAGGTCTTGATTTTTCCCAGCAGATATTTGGTTTTGGTTCACCTGAATTGCCAGATGGTTCCTTTGAACCCCATTCCGATTGGCTAAGAATAATGTTTAATTATGGGTATTCCGGATTTATTGCCTATATATTATTCTTATTCAGTATTCTTTTAATATTTATTACCAAACTCTTGAAAATAAAAAGAAAATTTAGGGTGAAATCAGAGGCATTGATAGGTTTAATATTGGTTTCAACGATTGTTTTGTATTCAATAACAATGGAACCCCTGCGGTACAGCAGTTTTAGTTGGGCCTGTGCACTTATTTCAGGTTATGCTTATATGATGATCTTAAGTCCTAAAAAGGTAAGATTATTAAAGAAATGATATTAGTCTTTCAACGTGTTTTGACACATTATAGGTTACCGATATTTAGAGAAATCAATAAAATAACTGGGGCTATTTTATGTCTTGGTAAAGGAGGTCCAAAGGGTACTTTTTTGTCAAAAGTTAACCCTGATTCTATGCATTATAGAATTAGAGATTATTATCCTTTTATCAGAAATGATACTCTTGTTATTCAGGATGTATTAACACCTTTGATCAAGTTTAGACCCGATGTTATTGTTGTTGAGTTTGCCTTGTGTATATTGTCAAATTGGATATTATTATTTCTTAGACCATTCTTAGGATACAAGCTTATTTTATGGTCCCATGGCTATAATCGACAAACCGGTTTTCATCCTGAAAGATTATTTGCAGATAAACTTCGGGTCTGGTGGATGAACAAGGCAGATGCGGTTATATTATACGGTCAAGAAGGGAAGAAGATAGTCGCTCCATATATTAAAGATAATAAAAAAATGTTTGTTGCTCAAAATAGTCTTGATACAATTACTCTTTTAAAAATAAGAGATAGATTGGAGAAAATTGGGAAGGAGAGAGTAAAAAAGCAGGTCGGATTTACTAAAAGATATAATCTAATTTATGTTGGAAGACTTTTAAAAGAAAAAGAGCCAAATAGATTAATTGACGTTTATAAAGTTATTTCAAAGAAAATAGATAATATAGGACTTCATATTGTTGGCAATGGACCAATGATGGGAGAGTTGAAAATGAAAAGTAAAAATTTAAGAATTAGGTTTTGGGGAGGTATAACTGACGATGAAGCGACCGGAAAGATGCTTTATGCATCCGATTTAATGGTTATGCCAGGATATTTAGGATTATCTATAGTGCATTCTTTTTGTTTTGATTGCCCAGTTGTTTCTCAAAAGCAAGGATTTAATGGTCCTTTTCACGCACCAGAAATTGAGTATGTAATAGATGGTAGAACTGGTTTCTTAACACCTTATGATAATAATGAAATTATGGCTAAAATCATTATTGAGTATCTTCTGGATGAGGCAAAACTAAATGAGATGAAACAAGAGATAAGAAAAATGGTTGAAAAAGTTTGTAGTTTAGGTAATATGATAAAGGGATTTGCTGAGGCTATCGATTATGTAAAAGCAGGAAATAGATGATCTATAAACAAGAATTATCTCACCATTATGATAAGAAATACTCTAAAAGTAATTACAAGGACGTAAAACCTGTTCAAGTTAAAGGTTATCCAAGAAATCGCTTCGAAGCGGCTGTTCATTGGGGAGGAGAAGGAGATTCTCTTCTTGAAGCCGGTTATGGTTCAGGGAATGTATTATTGACTTTGAGAGATAATTACAAGAAATGTGTAGGAGTTGAGCTTTCTGAAGTAAGAGCCAATGAGTTAAAAAAATTGTTCTCCGGTTATGATGATATTTCTATATTGGTTGGTAATATAGAAGATAGATCATTGAACTTAAAAAAAGAATCTTTTGATACTATCTTGATGAATGCGGTGATTGAGCATCTAATTACCCCTATTCAAACTTTAAAATATTTAGCTGGTTTATTAGAATCAGGTGGAAGAATTGTAATTATAACTCCAAATATTGCAAAGTACACAAGAAGAATTAAACTTTTATTTGGATATTTTCCTTCAACAGCTTCACTAGATGAGGGGTTGCTTATGTATGATGAAAAAACAAAGACTGATCTTTATGATGAAGGGCATCTGCATTATTTTAAGTATAGATCATTAAAAAGAATACTTATTGAAAGAGTTGGTTTATCAAAAGTTATTTGCTATGGATTTAGCTCTTCCCCCATACTAACTCGTTTATTTCCAAAATTGTTCTCAGATTGTCTTGTTATAGGTATTAAGTAGAAATGAAAATTTTGATTTGTCATAATTTTTATCAAAGTAGAGGAGGCGAAGCGCAGACAGTATTTAGAGATAAAGAATTACTAGAAAAAAAGGGGCATTCAGTAATTCTTTTTAGCAGGGATAACGAAGAGATAAATAATTATGGTTTAATTCAAAAAATCAAGCTTTTCTTTGGTATTTTTTTCTCTTTTAAAACCTGGAAAAAGATAAAAAGAATTATAGAACGACAAAGACCAGATATTGCTCATGTACACAATGTATTTCCTCTTATCTCGCCATCTATTTATTGTGCTTTGAAGAAGATGAATGTACTAGTGGTACAGACAGTGCATAATTATCGTTTTTTATGTTCCAATGGACTTTTTTTGAATAATGATGGCAAGATATGCGAACGATGTAAAAATGGTAATGTTTTCAATGCAGTAATACGTAAGTGTTACCGAAATAGTTATTTACAGACTTCTGGAATGGCAGCTACTTTATATTTATACCGTAAACTTAGGACTTTTACGAATAAGATAGATGTTCTTATTGCACCCAGCAATTTCTTAAGAAAAAAGCTAATTGAGGGGGGAATACCGAAGGAAAAAATTGTAGTAAAAGCCCATTTTATTAAATGTGAAGAGATAAAACCAAGTTATGAGTTTGATAATTATGCTGTATATATGGGGCGGCTATCGCCAGAGAAAGGACTTTTTACCCTACTGAGGGTATGGAAAGAGCTGCCAAACTTCACTTTAATGATAATGGGCGATGGGCCTATTAGAAATGAATTAGAAAATTTTGTTATCGAAGAGGAAATTGCAAATGTAGAATTCCTTGGATTTATTAAAGGACCAAAAAGGTTTGAAATCTTAAAAAAAGCAATGTTTATGGTTTTTCCCTCTGAATGGTATGAGAGTTTTGGCTACGCTATCATAGAGAGTCTTGCTTGCGGGACACCAGTTATTGCCTCAAGAATTGGGGGATTGGAAGAATTAATAGAAGAAGGAAAAAATGGATTATTGTTTGAACCTGGAAATATTGAGGATTTAAGAAAAAAGATTCTATATTTTATAGAGAATCCGAAATTGATTATTGATATGAGACGCTATGCCAGGGAAATTGCCGAGAAGAAATACAGTTCTGAAGTTGGCTACAAGAATCTTATGCAAATTCATAATAGGTTACTTTCGGCATCGGAGTTTAAACCGCACGGGAAAAGAGTGAAATAAGGATTTCAGGAGATGTTTAGGAAGAGTTCAAAAAAGGATTGCTTTGGCAACCAGGAGGATGAATTTATTGGTTCGCATCGGGTATAAAAATGAAATGGGATTTTGAGGAGAATGGATATTAAAACAATTAAGATTTTAGGGATAAGATTTGCCAGAATAAATATGGAAAATGCTTTGAAAGTAATTGAAGGGTCGATTGCTAAGCGCAGAAAATTTCAGGTATGTGTGACCAATGCTTACAGCTTAGTATTGATGCAGAAGGATGAGAAATTTAAAGACATAACAGATTCTGCCGATTTGGTCGTTGCTGATGGTAAATCTCTAGTTTGGATTTCTAGGTTATATGGAGAACCAATTCCTGAACGAGTGGCAGGGCCCGATTTAGCTTATGAATTATGTAAGACAAGTGCCAAAAAAGGGTATAATCTTTTCTTTCTAGGTTCAAGTCCTACCATATCAAGAAAGATGGTTGAAAGGTTAAAGAAAATGTTTCCATCTTTACAAATAGTAGGAGCTTATTCCCCTCCTTTTAAGAAGCAGCTTCTTAAAAGGCAAAATGAAAAGATGATTGCTTTAATAAATAAGGTCAAGCCTGACGTTTTATTTGTCGGGTTAGGAGCTCCAAAACAGGAGAAGTGGATTTGGAAACATAAAGATGAACTGCAAGTTTTAGTTTCCATAGGTGTGGGAGCGGCATTTGATTTTATTGCTGGAACGGTGAAAAGAGCACCCAGGTGGATGCAGAAATGCGGTCTGGAGTGGTTTTTTCGGCTTTGTCAAGAGCCAGGGAGGTTGTGGAAGCGATATCTTATTGGTAATGCAATTTTTCTTTGGTTAGTCTTGAAAGAATTCATAAAGATTCGAATATTGGTAATCCATAAAGGATTAAAGGATTAAGAAGCAAAACAAAAAGGCAGGATTAGAAGGGGAATACAGTGAAGACGAGGCATCGTGACAATGTTTAGAAAGACCCTATATCTGGTTTCTTTAATTGCTTTTGATATTGCTGCCCTGTTTTCAGCTCTGTTTTTGGCTTACCTGATAAGAAAAGAGATTCTTCTTTATGTTTATCCTGCTTTCGGAATGTGGACCTTTCCCTTTAGCACCTACCTGGTAAATTATCCTTACTTTCTTGGGCTGTGGGTGCTGATCCTTGCCTATGAGAGGCTTTATACCAAAAGATTTATCCTGGGAGAGGAAATAAAGCGCCTCTGCAAGGGAGCAACTATTTCTTTTCTTATCATAATGGCTTTGACCTTTGCTGCCCGTATTTCTATGGATGTCTCCCGTACGGTAATAGTTCTTGCCTGGGCTTTGAGTCTTTTCCTTCTGCCCGCCTTCAGGCTAATAGCAAAGAAAATATTGAATAAGGCAGGGTGTTGGCAGAGAAACATGCTCATTCTGGGAGCAGGAAGAACAGGAGAGATGGTTCTAGGAAGAATTAAGAAAAATAAGAATATGGGATATGAGCCGGTTGGCTTTTTAGATGATGATGAGGCTAAGCTGGGTAGAACAATAGAAGGGGTTAAGGTATTGGGAAAGCTTTCTGAGATTAAGAGCTGGGTGAAAGAAAAGAAAGTGAGGGATGTGGTGATTGCTATGCCGGGAGTCTCTCGCGAAAAACTTTTAGAGGTGGTCAGTCTTTGTGAAGGAGCGGTGGATGAGATAAGGGTTATTCCTGATATGTTTGGCTTAGCTACGGTAGGAGTTAAAGCTGAAGATTTAGATGGCATTCTTTTGTTCGATATGGAGTGGAACCTGGCTAAGCCTCACAATATCTTCGTTAAAAGAGTGATTGATATAATACTCTCTTCTTTGGCTATAGTAGTTCTTTCTCCTTTAATGCTCTTTATTAGCATTAAGATAAGGCGTGGTTCTAAAGGTCCAGCAATTTTTGGTCAAAAAAGACTATGGAAAGAAGAGACTACTTTTGATTTTTTAAAGTTCAGGAGTATGTATCTTGATGAGCAGGAAAGACTAAAGCGGTTCTTGAAAGAAAATCCTCAGGCCAGGAAAGAATGGGAAAAGTTTGCCAAGATAAAATCAGCTGATCCCAGGGTAACAAAGTTTGGAAGCTGGCTTCGAAGATACTGTCTGGATGAGCTTCCTCAACTAATACATGTCTTTCAAGGAGAGATGAGTCTGGTGGGGCCTCGTCCTTATCTGCCCCGGGAATTTGAGAAGATGGGAGGATATAGAAAGACCATTTTAAAGACTCTTCCCGGGATGGCTGGCCTCTGGCAGGTAAGTGGAAAAAATGAACTTACCTTTGAGGATAGATTAAGGCTGGAGGAGTATTATGTGCG
>Ga0209991_10000629_pt1 | contig 15563 bp, 15 predicted proteins | sample ChitaG_FD_183167 | JGI IMG/M metagenome (GOLD analysis project Ga0209991, IMG submission 183167) | Deep subsurface microbial communities from South Pacific Ocean to uncover new lineages of life (NeLLi) - Chile_00310 metaG (SPAdes)... | ecosystem: Environmental > Aquatic > Marine > Oceanic >...
CAGGGCGTTTTCTTTCGGTATGAGACCAAGCGTTTAGCTATTAGATTTCGCGTTTGTGGTTGGGTTAGAAACCTGTTTGACGACAGGGTTGAGGCCGTTTTTGAGGGGGAGAAAGAGAATGTGGAGAGGCTTATAGAGTTTTGTAGAAGAGGGCCTCCAGGAGCTAGGGTGACTGGTGTGGAGGTTGTGTGGGCGGATTATAAGGGGGAGTTTGAAGGGTTTAGAACCCGGTATAGAGGTTAAATGCTGTGTGCGTGTGTGTGAGGTCTAGGTACAAAGGGGGGAGACAGAGACGGATATACCTAGCTCAAGTTTTAAGTTGATTTGCTATTTTCTTTCCAAACTCTTTGCATTTAGGAAGCTCTTCCTCTAGAATCGGACCTTTCGTACCTTGAACCTTTATTGATAATCCAGAAGCTATCTGTTTCAATTCAGGAACCTTTTCGTTTATTCTCTTCTCCATTTTCTTCACAGCCTTTTCGAAGTCTCCTTTGATATATGTGTCAAAAACAGCAAACATTCTTCCCTTTACGCCAAGCTTTCCAAGTTTGTCGATAAATTTCTTGATACCTCTGGTTGGTCCACCAAAATGATTTGGAGACCCAATCAGAATCACGTCGTAATCAAATACTTCCGTTGGTTCCACATGTTTGGGCTCCTTTAGCACAGCTTCTATTCTTTCTATCTCGTTTATGCCCTCTATGATTGCCTCTGCCACTTGTTTAGTGTTGCCATACTTTGACTCATAAACAACAATAACTTTTATCACACGTCTACCCTCCATCATGTTCAGTCTATGAGACAGCAGACATAAGTCTAAAACCGTCAACCGACGTGCATATCATGGTGCAGAGTTTCACGTCATTTCTTTTGGAACTCGGAAATGCGACTGCTTTCCAGCACTGATATACTCTCCACCCACACCACGGATGATAGACGCAATCTTCGCAAAATTGTCTGAACCCAAATACTGACGTGGCTTAACCACAATAAACTCTCCTTTCTCCTCAAAACTCAACATATCCTCCAAATCCTTAGGGAACAGCATCTTAACATCCTCAACACCACGTGTAACCGCAGCACCAGCAGGCGTAGGAGTGGTAGGAGCGGCAGGAACTTCAGGGGCACTAGGAACAGTCACGGTCTTAAGCGACTTCGAAACCTCACTAAGGTCACGAGAAATAATCTTCAAAACATTGAGAAGCTCATTAATCCTCTCTAGCAGCTCTTCTACAGTCAACTTACTTTCACTCACAGATAAGCCTCCACACATAGTTATTTTATATGTTTCCTCATTTATTTTTATCCTAGCAACATCATTGCAACACAAAAAGAATTCAGATAAAGCGAGAACTTAGAGGCTCAAACATGCTAGAGATCGACGGAAGCAAAAAAAGCGGAAGCGGCACCATACTACGCCTATCCATCGCCCTAGCCACAATCCTAAACCAGCCACTACACATCTACAACATCCGCCAAAAACGCACACAACCAGGCCTAAGACCCCAACACCTCGAAGCCGTACTCACAGCCGCAAAACTCTGCAACGCGGAGCTTAAAGGCGCCACGCTGGGTTCTCGCGAACTCTGGTTCACGCCTCAAGAAATCATGAGCGGCAATGTACACGCTGAAATCGGAACCGCCGGCAGCATCCCCATGCTATTGCTAACTATTCTGCCAATTTGCGCCTTCGTCAAACACTCTGTGCGCGTCCATGTTATCAAGGGCGGCACCGACGTTCGCCACGCACCCACCATAAACTACCTAAACCACGTGCTTCTTCGAATGCTGAAACGAATGGGCTTGAGCGCTTCTCTCACCATCCACAAGTACGGTTACTACCCAAAAGGAATGGGAGAAGTTACTCTAGAGGTTCAGCCATGTCAGAAACTCAGTCCCGTGTGCCTCGAAGAATTCGGAACCATAGAAGAACTACGCGGCATCTCTATATGTACGTTCTTGGCAGACCGAAAAGTCGCAGAACGCCAAGCCAACGCAGCCAATAAGTATCTTTCAGCTCACGGTCACGAAGCAAAAATCCAAGTGATCAACGACATGTCTAACCCTCTTCAGAAAGGAAGCTCCCTCGTGTTGTGGACGAAAACCAGCACAGGCGCACTGCTGGGAGGAGATGCTATCGGCGAACTTCGCAAGCCCAGCGAGGTTGTAGGACGGGAAGCCGCTGAAAACCTCTTCAAAGAAATCAAACCTCAACCAACAGTGGATGCACACCTTGCCGACATGCTGATACCCTATGTCGCACTGGCCGATGGCAATTCAACCTACCTGACTCGAACCATAACGGAGCATTTAGACACCAACATATGGCTGACTCAGAAAATCTTAGGCGTAAAATTCGAAGTTTCAAAGACAAAGAATCTCTATCGAGTCGAGAAGAAAGGGTCGTAAAAAAGGAGGTTTCCTCTAGTGGCTAAAGCTCGCGTTCGAGGCATATACTCAACCGCCCTAACGAAGCTTCTTCGCGACCATGATTTCGCCATAGTTCAACCATCAGCCACCATAAAAGAAAGGTTCAGATTGGAAGAACTTGACGGGCCACCTGACCTCGATGTTTACGATCGACCTGATCTGCAAGGGGTTCAAGCCTGCGGAAAAGTCGAATCCATAAACACATTCAAGTCCGTCTTGCAGTCCAACCTTGACGATGTTGTTATCAGGGAATGGCATACTGCGGCTGTATATCCGCTGGCTGGCGTATTGAGAGGCAAAAGAATCAACCTTGTGAAAGAAGGAGAATCCGCGATAGATGTGGAGTTTCCTGCCTTGTCAAAGAAGAAACTGGATGAGCTTCGAAGTGCCGTTGCCCCCACGCTAGATGGACACCATTACTACAAGGCTTGCGGAGAAAGAGTTTCATCGGCGCTTGATATGGCTGAGAAGATGTTCGAGAAAGGTTGTTCACGTGTAGACGTGGAACATCTTTTCAAACAAACCATTGAAGCAAACTATCCACGGGTAGGTTCCTTGATAGACATGGAACACGTGAAACTGGATGGACAAGTCTTCAACCTCGGAAAAGCCTTGATTGAAGCTTTCAACCACAATAAATCGTTCATTCAGCTCAGCCGAGTTTTCAAAAATGCAGGAGTATATGACGGTCTTAAAACACGCAAGGCGCCCGATGACTATGCTGTCACCGAAGTCAAACTTGGAGAATGCCACCTTAAAACCCAATATTTCTCAAAAAACGGGCGGTACAAAGGAGCTTACATCAACCTAAACACGCCGATAGAATTGTACCCCTATGGAATTCGCTACGTAGACTTAGAAGTGGATGTTTGCGTTTGGCCGAACGGTCGGGTTGGAGTGTTAGACGAGAAAAAGCTTGAAGACGCAGCTACAGAAGGCTTGATCACCCGAAAATTGGTTAAAAGTGTCAAGAAGAAACTGCAAGAACTTGTGAAAGAACTTTCGTTCAGCTAGACAATGCGCTGGAGACGGAAGAATGAGTAGTAAACAATATAAGTCTCTTTAGGTCCAACGTTTTTAAGGTTGAATCCATGAGTGGCTTATGGAAACTCCGATTCTCTATGTTTGGAACCTTATCTGTCATCATTGGACTGTCAACGCTCTTTTTTGCGGGTGTCCTCTACATGACTGGCATCAGCTTCATGGTGTTACCCTTCATCATCGTGGCATTTAACATTGGTCAGTGGCTGTTTGCTCCGCGTCTCATAGACGCTATGTACCGAGTGAAAGAAGTGTCAAGATCAGATAATCCCGAATTGTACGAGACGGTAGAGAGATTAAGCAAAAAGAGCGGCATCAAAATGCCAAGAGTTATGCTAGCTAAAATTCCCTTACCAAACGCCTTCGCCTACGGGTCACCCATCGCCGGAACTAGGGTGGCGGTTACAAAGGGACTTTTGGAAACATTGGAGGCCGAAGAAGTGGAAGCTGTGATCGGCCACGAGTTAGGGCATCTGAAGCACAAGGATGTTCAGGTGATGATGTTTGTCTCACTTCTACCCGCGTTGTTTTATGCTATCGGTCTCTCTATGCTTTTTTCCTCTCGAACAGGTAGGGGTGGAAGGAGTGGTGGAGCTGCAATCATAGGCATTGCCAGCATCATTCTCTACTGGGTTCTCACTTTATTCACGCTATACCTAAGTCGCTTGCGTGAATACTACGCTGATCGCCACAGCGCCATGATAGTTGAAGATGGTCCTCGAAAGCTTTCTGAAGGCTTAGCAAAAATCGTACGTTCAACCGGAAGGATGAAAAAACATCGTCGAGGTACTAGTGGTTCCAGCTCGCTTAAAAGCCTCTTCATAACAGATCCTGATCGCGCAGACTTGGATGCAACGTCTATAAGAAAGGCTGGAGTGTACTCTACTGATCGAAAGCTTGTTGAGGACGTTCTTAGAAGAAAAATAACAACCTTGGATAGGGTAATGGAGTTCTTTTCCACTCACCCTAACATAGTTAAACGCCTGAAGGCACTGCAAGAACTAGCATAATCGTTAATTGTTCTTGCGTCTGTTACCACTTCTTCTGCGTCATCGTTGCCTCTATAGCCTTTGCGAGCTCCCCGTTTCGGACTAATTCAACCACGGTTTCTATATCTCTAGATGATGCTCTGTCTTCTTTTAACATGGGCACTCTTTTTCTTATCACCGAATAAGCTGTTTTTGTTCCTTTTCCAAGCTTGTCTGAGCCTCGGAAATCTATGCCCTGCGCCGCGCATAACAGTTCAATAGCCACAATATACTCTACGTTTCTGAGGATTTCCACAGATTTTCTCGCAGCAATGGTTCCCATGCTTACAAAGTCTTCAAAATTTGCTGATGTGGGTATCGAGTCAACGCTCGCCGGATGCGCCAAAGCTTTGTTCTCTGAAGCCAATGAAGCGGCTGTGTATTGGACTGACATGTAACCGCTGTGTATTCCTTTTTCAACTTCTTCAGATATCAGAAAGGCAGGCAATCCCTCGCTTAAATTTTCATCAATAAGCCTCGCCACCCTTCTTTCAGAGATGTTGCCAACCACAGTAAGTACTATCCCCAGTAGGTCCATTGCAACGGCTATCGGTTGTCCATGGAAATTCCCGCCGGACAAACACTCTTTGTCGTCAGGAAAGATTAGGGGGTTGTCAGTGGCAGAGTTGATTTCTATTTCAATTATTCTTCTCGCATAAGCAACGGCGTCTCTTGCTGTACCCAAAACTTGCGGGGCGCATCTCAAGGAATAGGGGTCCTGAGGGGCCCTGTATTTCATCTTCATCATCGCCTCACTACTTGACTGGATTATCTTGCTTCCAGCCGTCAACGATCGTATGTTTTTGGCGCTCTCAACTTGGCCTGGATGAGGCCTTACATGATGGATTTTTTCGTCGAACGCATCCGATATTCCGCTTAAGGCTTCGAGACTCATCGAGGTAGCGATTTCAGCTGTTCTGATCAATGTTTCACTGTCGTAAACTGCTAGCACTCCAACTGCTGTCATCATTTGAGCACCGTTGATTAGGGCTATTCCCTCCTTGGAGTCGAGTTCTACGGGGCTGATTCCAGCTTTGTCGATCGCCTCTCTTCCACTCATCTTCTTGCCCTTGTACTCCGCCTCGCCTTCGCCCATCATCACCAACGTCATGTGTGCTAACGGAGAGAGGTCGCCGCTAGCACCCACAGACCCTTTTTCCGGAATCACCGGATGCACTCCCTTGTTGATCATGTGAACCAGTGTCTCTAGTGTTTTCAGCCTTATTCCAGAATTCCCTTTTGCCAGAGTGTTGACCCGCAACAGCATCAGTGCCCGTGTTACATCTCTATCCAATGGTTTTCCAACACCTGACGCATGGCTTCTAATCAGGTTGAATTGTAGTTGTTTAATGTCCTTTGTAGGGATTTTCACACTGCCTAAAGCCCCAAATCCTGTCGTAACGCCATAAACAACCTTCTTCTCTTTCACGAATTCCTCAAGAATCTGCCTACATCTTGTGACTTTCTTTCGTGTCTTCTGTGGAATCTCCACTTCAACATCAGTACGCGCTACTGCAACCACATCTTCAATCGTTAAGGTTTCTCCGTCAATAGCCACTTTCCTCATAGTTTTCTCCTCCATTTCCTTTAAACTCAAAGTGTCTAATCATCAAGGGTGTTACGAGGAAATGAGTTTTAGCTTTATTTTCTCCAAGGTACACGAGTGTCTGCGTACACTACTCCACGTTTAGCTCTTGCCTCCTGCTCTTTAACCCATGCCTTCAGCCCTATCTTTCGCAATCTCTTTCCATCCTGAATAACCATGACATAGTGTTCGGCGAGACTTTCAATTAGGCTACAAGGATATTCCGCGCAAAAAGGACACACATCCACTCCCTTCTCTTTGGCACACATTCTTATCTTACAGTCTGGAGGACCTCCGCCAGTTCTGCAGGTGCAATCCATTTTCACCAAGCTGTCAAGGAACTTCCAGAACGTTGGGAAAGTATCTTTCATCGAAGGATAGTACTCGTACCACGAGTCCATACCTTCTTCGTGAAGCGTTTCCCGCAAAAGCTTTGCACGTTGTGGAATTCTGTTTCTGTGGGCGCACAAACCGCAGCCAAGTGCGCAATATCCCACGAGCTGAAGCGTATTTTCAGTCATCGATAAAACCTCTCAAGAAAAACATTATTTTAACATCGGTATTTTGATTCCCTTCTCTTTCGCTATTCTCTTGGCTTTTTCGTAGCCCGCGTCAACATGTCGGACAATAGCGGTTCCAGGGTCTGTAGTTAACACGGTGACAAGTCGTTTTTCAGCTTCTTTGGTTCCGTCGGCGACTAGGCACATTCCAGCGTGGATGCTGTAGCCTATTCCTACACCTCCACCATGATGTACAGAAACCCAGGTGGCACCAGCCACAGCGTTGAGAAGAGCGTTCAAGATAGGCCAATCTGCAATTGCATCACTTCCATCTCGCATACCCTCGGTCTCACGGTTCGGCGAAGCCACGCTTCCCCCATCTAAATGATCTCGCCCAATCCATATGGGGCCTGAAAGCTCTCCTTTACGAACCATATCGTTCATGATCTTTCCAAACCTAGCTCTCTCGCCAAAACCAAGCCAGCAAACTCTGGCGGGCAGACCTTGAAACTTTACTTGTTCCTTTGCTTTTCTGATCCAGCGGCAAAGCTTATCGTTATACGAGAATTCTTTCAGAATAGCATCGTCAAGCTTGTAGATGTCTTCAGGGTCGCCGACGAGAGAGGTCCATCTGAAGGGGCCTCGTCCCTCACAAAACATCGGTCTGATGTACCTTCGCACAAAGCCTGGAAAGGCGAATGCTTCTTTGAACCCGTCGTCATAGGCCTGCTGTCGTATGTTGTTGCCGTACTCAAACGTGACGGCTCCTTTCTTCATCATTTCAACCATGGCTTTCACTTGAACATGAATGCTTTTCTTGGCTTTGATAATGTAGTCTTCGGGATTCGAATCTCGAAGTAAGTCTGCCTCTTCTACAGAAAGTCCAGCAGGATAGTACCCGTTAAGCAGGTCGTGTGCTGCTGTCTGGTCAGTTAAAACGTCTGGAATGATTCCTCTTTTCACGAGTTCTGGATGAACCTCAGCGGCGTTTCCGAGCAGTCCAATACTCTTCGGCACTTCTTCCTCCTTCGCCTGTTGTGCCATGTCAATCGCGTCGTTCAGATCATCAGTCCATGTTTGAACGTATCCGTATTTCAATCTCCTCTCAATCATCTTTTTGTCGATTTCAACGACCAGAGCGACGCCGTCGTTCATCGTCACAGCTAACGGTTGGGCTCCACCCATCTCGCCTAGTCCAGCAGTCAGCAAAAGCTTTCCTTTTAGGTTGCCTTTGAAGTGTTCTTTTGCCACAGCCGCCAGCGTTTCATAGGTGCCCTGTAATATGCCCTGTGTTCCGATGTACGCCCATGAGCCAGCGGTCATCTGTCCATACATGATTAGCCCCTTCTGTTCTAGCTCGTAGAAGTAGTCCCATGTGGCCCACTTCGGCACAAGCATGCTGTTGACGATTAACACCCGTGGAGCCCACTCATGTGTCTTGAACACTGCCACAGGCTTTCCGCTTTGAATCAAAAGCGTTTCATCAGTTTCCAATTCTTTAAGGGTTTCAACTATTTTGTCGAAGCATTCCCAGTTTCTAGCAGCCTTTCCCGTACCGCCGTAAACGATGAGATGTTCAGGGTCTTTAGCAACTTCAGGGTCAACCACATTGTGTAACATACGGAGAACGCCTTCAATCTGCCAATTTTTACAATGCAACTCAAGACCCGTTATACACTTTACCGTTTTCTTCAACAATGTCACCACATGAGTGTTTTAAAATGAGAAGAGACCTTATTTATTATTCTCTAATTACTTTCCCTTCGGCCACAACAAGCATTCCTTCTTTTATCACCTTGTCCACTAGATTCACTCCAAATCGGTACCCGAGAAATTTATGATTAGAAGCGTCTAAAACAACGATGTCAGCCTTTTTGCCATGCTCTAAGGTTCCTATATTCTGTGCTCGGCTTATAGCGTGAGCGGCGTTTATGGTTGTCGCCACTATCACTTCTGCAGACATCATCCTCATCTCGCGACAAGCTAACGCAATTACGATTTGTTGATTCTCCACCCAGCAGTTCGGGTTGTAATCCGTCCCTAAAGCAACAGGCACGCCCAATTGAATAATCTTTCTAGCATCTGCGTAGTGTCCCATCATAAGCGAGAAAGACGCTCCTGGAAGCAGAACCGCAACCGTCCCTTGCTTCGCCATCGCTCTTAGTCCGTTGTCAGAAGCAAAAAGCAAATGATCCGCTGAAACCGCTCGCATTTCCGCGGCCAATTCAGATCCTCCAAGCCTGGTCATCTCGTCTGCGTGTAGTTTAGGTAATAGACCGTGTTTTTTACCACTTAGGAGAATTCTTCTAGACTGTTCTACGCTAAATACTCCCTTTTCGCAGAAAACATCGCAAAACTCCGCTAACCTACTGCTTGCAACTGCGGGAATCATCTCGTTTATTACGAGGTTTACATACTCATCTGCTTTGCCTTTATACTCTAATGGGATGGCGTGAGCCCCAAGGAATGTGGACACGATGTCGATTGGATGCTTTTGAGCTAACAGTTTCATGACTTCTAAGCATTTTATCTCATCTTTTGTAGTTAATCCGTAACCGCTTTTCGCCTCCACGGTGGTTGTTCCATGCTGCAACATAATGTCCAAGGTTTTCTTACAGTTTTCAAACAGCCCCCCCTTGCTGGCTTTTCTCGTTTCATTTACAGTTCTTAGAATTCCACCTCCTTTCTCTAGGATTTCCATGTATGTAGAACCATGTATCCCCATTTCAAACTCGTCTTCTCTGGAGCCGGCGAAAACTAGGTGTGTGTGAGGGTCTACAAAGCTTGGCATAACCACTTTTCCGCTGGCATCTATCGTTTCTTTGCTTTCAAATTTCCTTTTGATTTCCCGTGTTTTCCCTATAGCAACTATTCTTCCTTTCCTAACGGCTATACTGCCGCCTTTGATGATACCCAAATCTCTCATTCGTTCGCCTGCAAGTGGCCTTTGAGTTCCTCCACGTAGGGTAACGAGTTCACTAGCGTTTTCAACCAGTAAATCTACCTTTTCTTGGGCCACTTTACTCTCGCCTTTTTTCTATGGCTTTTTGCACAGCAACTTCCAAGATTCTATTTTCATCTAAATTGTCTATTTTGAGATAGTACTTGGCTGCATCTATTACTGCCTGTAATGGAGCCAATCCACAGAATTCTGACCCGACTATAGGAACATTGTATCGCTTCGCCTCAATTTGAATCAATTCGAAAACTCTGTACAGAGGTGTTTTCTCGAAGTTGCTTATGCTCATTCCAATCTGAGTGATCTTTTTCTCTGGTATTTCCGCAGCCATAGCCTTCACATAGACCAGTCCTCCTTTCTTGGCATGTAACGCCTTGGCTATTTTCTTGGCTATTCGAATATCAGCCGTTCCGAGGTTCACGTTAAAGCCTGCCATCACTTTTCGGGCACCAGTTATCGTCGCGCCTGCTTTGGGGTGAGGAGAAGCAGGTCCAAAATCTGGTTTCCGCTCCGGTTTCATGAGCATTTCTTGGAGGTCCTCATATTCACCCAACCTTATCCAGTCTAAATCGCTTCTTTCAGAACTGCTGGCAGCTTCTCCGTAAAGATAGACTGGGACGTCGCATCTTTCCGCCAGCTTTTTCCCAAATTTCCTTGCCAGCTCGATGCAATCTTTTATGCTGACGTTTCGGATTGGAATGAATGGTACGATGTCTACGGCTCCGATGCGTGGATGCTGGCCCTTATGGCTGTTCATATCTATGAGTTCAATGGCTTTTATGGCCGAGTTCAGAGCCGCCGTAAAAACCGAGTTATTGTTACCTATGTAGGAAACAACGAGCCTGTTATAGTAGTTATCGTATGTGTGGTCAAGGAGATAGGCTTCCTCAACTCTCTTTATCTCGTTTAGGATAGCTTCCACAACTTTGGGATCGGATGTGCTAAAATTTGGTATGCACTCAACTATTTCTTTCAAGTTATTCGTCCTCCATTTCTATGAGTTGGATTATTATGCTGTATTAAACCTTAGGTTCTTTTTAGAAGTCATGACATCACTTGTAGTTCAAGGTGGCAAGGCTTAAATTATTCATTGCTTCAACTTCTATTCCGCTTTTCCCGAGGAGAAAAATCTTGGGCTCAGAGTTGAAATTGGAGATTCCTACTTGGGAGCAGATTTATGAAATGCTTCTGAATCTCGCCAACAAAATCCGAAAGGATTGTTTTGAACCAGACGTGATTCTAGGTGTTTCGCGTGGAGGATGGCCTCCCGCGAGAGTGCTATCTGATTTGCTGGAAAACCATGAGCTTGCGAATGTTAAGACAGAATTTTACATGGGGGTTGCAGAGACCAAGGGTGAACCCACGATAACGCAGCCAGTTTCCATTTCAGTGCGAGACAAAAAGGTGCTTGTTGTAGACGAAATCGCGGACACGGGTAAAAGCCTTCAACTTATACAATCGCATTTGAAGAAGCAGGGTGCATCTGAAATCAAGATTGCAACAATTTATTATAAACCCTGGAGCGTGGTGACTCCCGACTATTACGAAAAAGAATCAAGTGCATGGGTTGTTTTTCCTTGGGAAAGAAAAGAAACTGTCAGAAAACTTATCGAACAGTATAAGCGTCAAAGAAGAACCGTCGAGGAAGTTAAGGAAAAACTTGTGAAACATGGAATGGACCGCAAACTTGTAGAGCGATTTATTCAAGAAGTTTCTGAGGGACAGACTTGATCAAAAAGCTGGAGGACTTCAATAAATACGTCGCCATAGCTGGCTTCAAAAACGTCAAAATAAACGATGTTAACAACTTCTTCAACCAAGTTCGAAAGAAGGCCAAAGACACCCACATTCAGCTTTTCGATGCTAAACTGATAGCAGGATGGGAGCACCTGTATTTTGCCGTCTTGAACGCGCTGAGGGCCTTCGAAGGCAAGTTGAACATTTCAAACAGTTTAGCTGTTGAAGCTCTTCTTTACGCTTCGGCTCAACGGCAGATCAGCAAAGCCGTGGATTTGCTTGGAATTAAGCCAGAGTCCCTGCACATTGCGGTTCTTGTTATAGCCGAAACAAAGCAAGGGGCGAACGCGGCTTTAGAAATCGTTTCTCAGCTGATGCCCGGTGAATGTGATGATAGTGTTCTTGAGTTGATTGATGAAAAAGTTGAGGATATCAGAAGGTTGTTTGGTATTTCTGATCTTGAACTTGAGGCTAAATTGGAGAAGAATGGCCTTGAAAAGGAAGCCTTGATTGACTTGGTGATCGAACACGTGGCTTTGCTGGTAACTCGGCGTTAGCTATGTCCGTTCTTTCACCACCGACAAGATGTCTGCGGGTTTTATAACTGATATACCTGTTAGTTCCCCAATGATTTCTATGAGAACGATTTTGTCTGGGTTTTCCAGGTCCACTTTTCTGTCAATGTTCGTTGCTGCAACTTCGATTATCTCTTTAGTTGAAAGCGCAGTGAATCTTTTCTCCACCGCCACGCGGAATGTTTCGTTTTGATTTATTTTTGAAGCGAATTCCGTAGCTGTTTTTTGGATCTCTTTGAGATTCGTGTCTACAATCTTTTCGATGGGAATAACTCTGAGTGTGTAGCGGAATTCCCATGGGCTTTCTTTTAGTATCTCTCGAAACTTTTTGATGACTTCGAAGGGGTTAAGTGTTGTTTTGGCGGTTATGAGTCCTATGACGCCTGTTTTGTCAATTGTAGCTGACGTGTCGCCTATTACACCTAACAAGTGCCATGCCTCAGAACATGTGTTTTCTTCGTTCCCCCGAGAAGTCGAAATAAGTAGGTTAAAGTCCTTCAGCATCAACTTTTTCCTCCTAAGGCTAAACAATGCTATTTTACTGAAGAAAACTAAAGATATCTTTAGAACTTACTGGTCCCTTACGCAGGATTTTCGGCTTCTCTGAAGTCAAATTAATCACAGTGGATGGTACACCGAGAGATGTAGGTCCCATATCGAGGATCACATCTACCTCTTTCCTTAGCTGTTCAGCAGCCTCAAAGGCGGTCAGTGCCGGTTTTTTCCCTGTTTTGTTGGCGCTAGTCCCCACGAGGAGACCATTTGACAAGGAGATGAATTGAATGGCTAAATCGTTTTTCGGCACCCGTACGCCCACGGAACCTAAGTTGCATGTGACGATGTTTGGGAGAGTTGGCTTCTTTGGAACGACAATCATAAGCGGGCCAGGCCAAAACCTGTCCGTAATCTTTCTGGCATTTTTTGACAAATAAGCTATTTTTTCAACATGTTCAATATCTGATGCTAATATGGGTAGCGGTTTCTTCCTCTCGCCTTTTACCCTAAAAACCCGCTTGACAGCGTCTACATTGAACGGGTCGCAGCCTAGCCCATAAACCGTATCGGTTGGATACACGACTAAGCCTCCAGTTTTCACTGTTTGTGAAGCAGTTAGAACGTTTTCTCTTGTTGCCTTTAGAATTCGCATTCTTTCACACATTTGGAATGGTAAAAGAAGTAGTTAAGTTCACCGTCACTGGTCTTGCCTCATTTTCTCACATAAATACATGATGTTAACCATGAGATAGGCTTTAAACCCAAGACCGAACCATGTAACAACAAAATTCGATTACGAAAAGGTGAGAACTGTGCAAGAACCTGTGATCGTTGTTCACGGCGGAGCTGGAGTTTGGCAAACTGAAAGAAAAAATCTTGGCCTTAGAGGTGTAAAAGAAGCTGCGAAGACCGGATTCGAAATCTTGAAGAGTAATGATAGTGCCCTTGACGCAGTTGAAGCAGCGGTAGCACAGATGGAGGACAACGAAGTCTTTAACGCCGGACTTGGTTCAGCCCTAACCATCGACAAGCACATAGAAATGGAAGCATCCATCATGAATGGAAAAACGCTTAACGCAGGAGCCACAGGACTACTAAGCGACATCAAAAACCCAGTTTGCTTAGCGCGAATTGTGATGGAAAACACTGATCATGTGTTTGTTGTAGCGGATGGAGCTGAAAAACTGGCTGATCTTTTTGGTCTAGAAAGAAGAAATCCGCTTACAGAACTCCGGACACGGTATTGGCGCGATCTCAGGGAAAGGTTGATGCGAAAAAAGCTGAATTACCTACCAAAGTTGTACAAGCTTGTTTCCTCCCACTCGCAACTTTTCGAGCCAAGTACAGTGGGTGCTGTAGCGCTGGACAAAGATGGAAACGTGGCGGCGGCAACCTCTACAGGAGGTTTTTCCCTTAAGTTTCCTGGAAGGATCGGAGACTCTCCTCTCATAGGATGTGGCACGTACGCGGACAATGAAGCTGGCGCCTGCTCTACAACGGGAATCGGAGAGATCGCTATCAAACTTGTTTTAGCGAAGAACACTTGTGACTCTATGTGCAGTGGAAAATCTGCGCAAGAAGCAGCTGAAAGTTCAATTAGACTTGTGAATCGAAGGATGCACAGTGGCTCTATGGGTTTGATTGCGGTGGACATGCTCGGCAGGATAGGCGCAGCACATAATTCTCCGAATCTCTGCTGGGCATACATGACGATGAAAACTCACCAACCAAAAGCCGAGTTGAAGGCAAAAATCGTAAAAGAGGCTGCCTAGAACATTTCTCATTCCTTTTTGACTGTTAATTTCTTTGACTAATGCATAGAAAAACTTAAAAAAACCTTCAGGTGTTTGGGTAAAATGACCGAGGGCTGAGTGGCGATAAAGGAGGTGAAAACTGGTGGAGGAAGAAGAGGAGTGGGAAGAAGATGAAGAAGATGAAGAGTGAGAATAGGGTGCATGCATGCAGCTTTTTGCTGAATAATTGATATCGTATATTTCTTATTCTGGGCGTTTAAACCCCTGTTCTAATAATTGATGACCCAAGCTTATTATCTTTCCATCTATTCATTTTACTTCAAATAATGTAAACGGAGAGAAACATGGTTCGAGTTGCAGTGCTCGATAAGGATCGATGCAAACCGAAGCGTTGTGGTAGACTCTGTTACCGTTTTTGCCCAAAGGTGAGAAGCAAGATCGAGGCAATTCAGTTTGAGAACGATAAGCCTCTTATTGTGGAAGCGTTATGCGTAGGATGTGGCATCTGCATAAAGAAGTGCCCGTTCAAAGCACTTTCTATTGTTAATCTTCCCGACGAACTTGAGAAAGAGTGCAGCCACCGGTTCGGCCCGAACGCTTTCAAACTCTTTCGTCTGCCTACGCCTTCTCCTGGCGTAGTGTTAGGACTCCTAGGTCAAAATGGAATTGGAAAAACCACTACGCTCAACATTCTTTCTGGAGAAACTAAGCTAAACCTCGGAAACTATGATGAGCCCCCTGAATGGCCGCAAATCGTTCAGCACTTTCGAGGTTCAATTCTTCAAGAGTATTTTCAAAAACTGAGTGATGATGAACTCAGAGTGGTGCACAAGCCGCAGTACGTAGACAAGATTCCACGCGTCGTTTCAGGAGATGTTGGAAGCCTCCTCGAAAAAGTGGATGAACAGGGCAAGTTGAAACTTCTTGCCGAACAGCTTCAGCTTCAAACTATTTGGGATCGAACTCTTGACGTTTTGAGCGGGGGTGAGCTTCAGAGGGTCGCTATCACCGCTACAATTTGTCGGAATGCAGACGTCTATCTTTTCGATGAACCTTCAAGCTATCTAGACGTGAAACAGCGTCTTGAAGTTGCAAGGGCTATACGTGGCCTCAAAAAAGACGAAAAAACCGTGATGGTGGCAGAGCATGATCTCGCCGTCCTTGATTATCTATCTGATCAAATTTGCGTCTTTTACGGAACCCCCGGAGTTTACGGTATCGCATCTCACGTTCATGGAGTAAGAGTTGGAATCAACATTCACTTGGAAGGGTACATCCCAGACGAAAACGTTCGCTTTAGGAAAAATGCAATCATTTTTCATGTGAAGCCTCCAACAACTGGTTTAGTGGCTGGTGAAACATTGTTGAAGTGGGATGCGATGAAGAAGGCGTTTGAGGGATTTGCACTGTCTGTGGTGCCTGGAGACGCAAAACAAGGCGAGGTTATTGGGATATTGGG
>Ga0209991_10000630_pt1 | contig 15557 bp, 16 predicted proteins | sample ChitaG_FD_183167 | JGI IMG/M metagenome (GOLD analysis project Ga0209991, IMG submission 183167) | Deep subsurface microbial communities from South Pacific Ocean to uncover new lineages of life (NeLLi) - Chile_00310 metaG (SPAdes)... | ecosystem: Environmental > Aquatic > Marine > Oceanic >...
ATCGGTGAACTTTTTGTGTAGTTGTTTCATGAATATAGGACCTCACTTTTTTAATCCTATATTATTATAGTTTTAGTTTGTTTTTAAGAGTTCACTTTTAAACTTTAAATCATTAAAAAACAGTCCGGTTTTGATTTTTAAATGACATTTTCAAAAAATTTCTTGACAAAGGTGAAGTAATATAGTATAAGGAATTATATACTATTTAGTATATTATTTAGAAAAGAGTAAAAGCTACAAAAAATAGTCCAGCAAAGCTGTAGTTAACAATATGAATAAAACAGAAAAAATTTATAAAAAGTTGCTTGATGATATTCTAAAAAATAAGTTTTATCAAGGACAAAGATTAATAGAAAAAGACTTAATAGATTTATATAAAATTAGCAAAACTCCATTAAGGGAAGCATTGATAAGATTGGAGAAAGTAGGGCTTGTTAAAAAAAACATAAATCGTGGGTTTTTAGTGAAGCGTATTTTGCGTAAAGACGCAGAAGAAATTTATTATTTGAGAGAAGTTATAGACGGATTATCAGCAAGAAAAGTAGCTGAGAATATTACAGAAGAAAAAATACAAAAAATTGAAAAGATTATTTATGATATGAAATTATGCGTTAAAGATAAAAAAACAAATGAATATGTGAAGCATGACAAATATTTTCATATAGTATTAAACGAATTAAGTGGAAATAAACGGTTAGCTGAGATTATGCAGAATCTTAACCTCCAAATTAATATGTTATTAAAGACTTCTATCAAATTACCTGAACGTGGCATGAATGTATCCTTTAATGAACATAAAAAGATTTTTGATGCTATTTTAAGAAAAGATCCTGTTAAAGCCGAAGAGAATGCAAAAAAACATATGCAAAAAACAAAAAAAGCAGTATTAGAATATTTTGATAATCTAAATTTTTAGTTATGTTAATTCCATGTTCTATTTACATATTTTTTACTTTTTTATAGAGAATAATACTAATTTATTTGGTGTTTATTTAATCTAGAGGGATTGGGAATATATAGAGATAGGAATAATAAAAAATCATGTTCATTTGTATGTGGTAATACCCCCAAAGTATGCCGCAAGCAAAGTAGTGGAAACCATCAAAAAGAAAACCAGCAGATCTCTAAGCAGAAAGTTTGCTTTCTTGAAAAAAGTATATTGGGATAGAAAAGGCATTTGGGATAAAGGGTATTTTGTATCTATGGTAGGGATAAACGAAGAAGTAATCCGAAGATACGTAGAATCACAAAAAGAGGAAGAAACAGGACAAGCAAAGCTTGAGTTTTGAAAGCACCACGCCTGTAAAGACGTGGGTACCTATGTAAAGCTTCATAAGGAATAGGTGGTCTGCCGGTAGAAGGATACAGTATCTTTTAAGGGTGAGGTATTAAGAAAAGAGAAAATAATCTCATATTTCTCTAAAGATACAAATTAAAAATAGTTTCAGCCGAAAAAAGAAGTTTCTGGCTTGCCTTAAATCTATTCATGGCATTACCTCCTACTTTTCTGAAAGTTGCTAGAACAAAAAAGAATATTCTTAGAATATTATAGGACAAAAGGTGTATGGAGGTGAAATCAAATTCAGATTACTCAATTACTTGTTTAAGATAGAAATGAGGGTTTCAGAAAACTTTAAGAGGTTAAATAAGGTTAAAAAAATTCACCTCCAATACCCTAAAAAATCGATAAAATGAGTAGAAATTAATCGATAACCTTCCTAAAACCCTTATCAGATAAGGGTTTCAAGGGTGGAGGTGAAGAATAAAATAGAGGTACTCTAAAAGCCTCACAAGACAAGGGTTTTAGAGTTTTCTGAAAGGCACTCAAAAATCAAGTAAAGGAGGTGGTGATAACTAATTAAGAGTGTAAGACTCTGAGTTGAATTTCATTTTACAAGGAGGTAAAAAATGAAAGGAGCAAAAGTAATAAAAAAGATTGTGTTGGTAAGTATGATAATTATTTTTTCTTTACTCTTGGTCTATCCACTTGCCAATGCCGGTGAAACCAATCCGCAAGTATGGCTGATCGGGATATCTCAACCTAATGATACTCATCCAATTCGCCGTGCCCAATATGATGTAGTAAGATGGTACGAGGCCGAACACCCAAATGTCAAATTCATCGTAACAAGTGCCCGTTTGAGCGCTGATAAACAAAGTGCAGACGTTGAGGCTCTAATCGCCCGTCGCGTTGATCTCATTATGGTCTGCCCTCATCAATCCCAAGCGATGGTGCCAGTACTTGGTCGGGTTATTGATGCTAAAATTCCTATGATGGCTTTTGATCGCCAAGTGGCCAAAAGTATCATCCCATATTCGATCACCTACGTGGGTATGGACTATGTTGAAAAGGGGACCTTTGGAGGAAAATTGACCGCTGAAGCCATGGGAGGAAAGGGTAACTTGGTAGTGATTGAGGGAGTTCAAGGTTCTGCCTCTAATATCGACAACATGAAGGGGTTTGGAAGTGTTATTGAGAAGTATCCGGACATCCATGTTATTACCGTCCAGGTGGCAAACTATCAGCGTGAACAGGCTCTTGACATAATGGAAACTATCCTGCTGGCTCACAAGGATATCGACTTCGTCTTTTGCGAGAATGATGAAATGGGTTTCGGTGCACTAGCAGCCATAAAAGCAGCTGGGAGAGAGGATGAAATTAAAGTTGGATCAATGGATGGTCAAAAAGAGGCCATCGAAGCTGTTATAAACGGAGAACTTGCTTTTACTGTAAAGATGCCCATATTCTTCCCCGAAGCTCTTGATATTGCGGTTGAAATACTCGAGGGTAAGAAGGTTGATAAGGAAATCCTACTTCCCCAATTTCCGATCACTAAAGAAAACGCAGCAGAACATTACGACCCTAAGGCTATCTTCTAGGGCTGTTTAACGGGAAATTCCCTTGGTTTGGACTGGTGCAACCGGATAGTTATCAGTCAACGGAACAGGCAATAATGGCTACACCAGTCCTTTCCTGATCCGTCTCTATTTACATTCTAAGTAGTGTTTCTTATGCTCTGAGTTTACTGGGCACTGAGACGAACGAAGAAAGTTTTGTTGACAAAATTATCGCTCTATTATGTATAATTAAAATAGGAAGGGGGGATTGATGAGCTCTGTGAGAAGTGGGAAAAAACATAAGAGAAAGAAAATGGATAAACCTGCAGAAAATTGGGAAAAAGAATTAAACATCAGGTACCATGATGTATAATCCACAATGGAACTATACCATTTCCCCAAGATCGGATTCAAAGCAGGTGAACAAAGACAAAAAAAGAGAGAATAAAAAGTAAACCTTATTTTGAGATAGCCCCTAAGTGACAATGCTCTAGACAATCTGAGGATACTGGGTGAGGAGTTGAGTTTGGAGATTGAGAAAATCTCTTAGAGAAGTGAAACTTCACTTTTCTTCAATGAGGATTATTATGTGGATGAGGAAGGGATAAAAGAATAACTGATTTCTTCATTGAAGATTGAAGGAGGTGGGTATGAAATACTTATTTTAGGAAGTCTGTGACACCAAAATTTTTTAAAAAAGGAGAAGAAGATGGCATTTGGATACAATGGAAGAATTTTGCGAATCGACCTGTCCACAAAGGAGATAATAGTTGAAGAGCAGGATGAGTATTTTTACCGTATTTATGGGGGAGGTGCCTGTCTTGGAGCATACTACCTGTTAAAGGAGATGTCTCCTGGAACAGATCCCCTTAGCCCTGATAACATTATTGTTTTTGCAGGAAGTGTAGTTAATGGTGTACCTGTCCCAGGATTTGCTCGCTCTGCAATAGTGTTCAAATCTCCCTTGACAGGTGCCATAGCAGATAGCCAGGCAGCGGGCTACTTCGGTCCAGAACTTAAGTTTGCTGGCTTTGATGCCATAGTTATCAAAGGAAAATCTAAAAAGCCGGTTTACCTCTGGATACATGATGGCGAGATTGAGATAAAAAATGCTTCACACATCTGGGGTAAAACAACGGGCAAGGCACAGGATGCTATTCGTAAAGAACTTGGCGATGAGCGAATCATTGTTGCCGGCATAGGACAGGCAGGAGAAAATCTTGTGAGATATGGTTGTGTAGTCAACAATTTAAAACATGTCTATGGGAGATTGGGTGGAGGAGCAGTTATGGGCTCTAAAAACCTGAAAGCTATAGGAGTGAGAGGTCATAAGAAAATAGATATGAAGGATAAAGAAACTGTTCTTTCTATAGCTAAACATTTCTCCAGTAATTTTATGAAAGAAAGTCCTACCGATAGCGGTCTAAACTATCTTGGCACTGCAAAGGATGTTATATCTCTAAATGAGGATGGTCAGCTTCCCACTCGTAACTTTAAAACAGGATATTTCCAGGGCGCAGAGAACATAACTGGCCAGAAAATGAAAGATACTGTCCTGATTAAAGGAGGAGCCTGCTATGCCTGTCCTGTAAGATGCAAAAGGGTGGTCAGGGTTGATGAACCCTACAAGGTTGATCCTGCCTACGGTGGACCAGAATATGAAACTTTAGCTATGTTGGGTTCAGACTGTGGTGTTGATGATCTTGTTGTAATCTGCAAAGCTAATGAGCTTTGCAACAAATACGGACTTGATACTATCTCCACTGGTGCAAGTATTGCTTTTGCTATGGAGTGCTATGAGAGAGGAATCATCACCAAAGAGGACACAACAGAAATAGAATTACAGTTTGGCAATGCAAATGCTATGATAGAGATGATAGAGATGATTTCCAAAAGAGAGGGGATCGGTGACATTCTAGCAGAAGGAGTAAAAAGAGCAGCAGAGAAATTTGGTAGAGGAGCAGAAAAGTTTGCCCTTCATGTTAAGGGAGAAGAGATTCCAGCTCATGATGCGCGGGTTAAAGGTCATGTTGCCTTAGGGTATACCCTATCATCCATTGGAGCAGATCACATCAGAGCAGCACATGATGGTGCGTTTACTTCCGGATGGATTCCCTATTTTTCTAAAAGAGTGGAACCTCTGGGTATTATCGAGCCTCTTGAGACTAGCAGTATAGATCATAAAAAGGTGAGAAGATTTATGTACTTCCAGAATGTCTTCAGTATGTATGATACTTTAAATCTGTGCCTTTTTGCTTTTCCTCCTGCTTTTTACTTTACCTTAAGGGAACTGGTAGATCTGGTTAGAGCTATCACTGGATGGGAGACCAGTCTTTGGGAGCTTTTAAAATTAGGAGAGCGAAGAGTGGATATGTTTAGAGCTTTTAATGTGAGAGAGGGATTTACCAGAGAAGATGACTGGCTACCCGAGAGAATGTTTGAAGGCATTTTAACAGGGCCACGAAAAGGACAAAAGGTAGACAAAAATAAACTAAAAGATGCCATAAACTTTTACTATGAGATGAGAGGATGGAGCAAAGATGGTGTCCCTACTAGGGGAAAACTTGCTGAGCTTAATCTTTTCTGGGTAGCTAAGGAACTTAAAAAATACGGCAAATACCAAAAATGATAGAGGATATAAATCTATTGTAACATATCGCCATCTATTTATTCATTCACGGGTAAGCCCGTGGTATTTTGAGATAGCCCCTAAATACTACCCGGATATTTTGTAAAACCTGAATTCCATCTATTTAGAAAATAAAGAAGGTAAGTTATTAATAACAGGTGGGACTGGATTTATCGGTTCTTATTTACAATATTACAGGAGGAACACAATAAATTCGATTGGACGTACCGATGTTAAATCCTAACCTGAATTTGAGGTTGTCAAGATGTGGCTAAAGAAACTCATTTTTACTGCTCCCAGTCTTATTGCTTTTGTGATCATTTTCATCTTCTGCTCCATAATTTCGCCTTTCTTTTTTACAGATATCAACCTTCAGAATATTCTCAGGCAAATTGCTGTCAACGGACTCTTAGCTATTGGACTTACAATGGTTATCTTAATAGGTGGCATTGATCTATCCATTGGCAGTATCTTAGGCTTAGTGGCCATCATAAGTGCTATGTTGATAAGAGCAGAGGTGGGACTGATTCAGATCATTTTGGTCGCCATCATTATTGGAATGGCTATAGGAGTTACCAATGGTTTCCTTATTACTCAATTTAGTATTGCGCCCTTTGTTATAACTTTGGGAATGCAGTTTGTTCTGCGAGGCCTGTGCTTCTCTATAACCCGGGGTAGAACAATCTTTGTAGAGATGCCGTTTAATGTTGATTTTATAGCCAATGGTGATATTGGTCCTATCCCGTTCCCTGCCGTTCTCCTGGGGTTAGTCTATTTTATCATCTTCTTGGTTATGCAATACACGGTTTTCGGACGTCACCTTTATGCGATCGGTGGAAACGAGGAGTCGACTCGTTTGTTTGGTGTTAATGTTAAATTAGTTAAGATTGCTGTTTATGCAATCTGTGGGATAACTGCTGCAATAGCAGGTATAATGAATCTATCCCGAATAAGTGTAGGTGATCCACAGGCTGGAACCGGGATCGCCTTTTACATTATTGCTGCAGTGATCATTGGAGGCAACAAGTTTACCGGCGGGCGGGGGGGACTATATTTCACAATTATAGGACTTTTTATTGTTACACTAATATACAACATCATAATTCTTGTGGGTCTGGGATATTACGTCCAGCTTATAGCAGAAGGAACTATTGTTATCATTGCGGCCTTATTGGGAAGAGAAGGAAAGCAATAAAAAACCTTACGATAAAAAAGGAGGAGTTAAGGTGCCATCTATGCCTATTGTTCAAATGAAAAAAATTTATAAGCACTTTGGGGGTGTGGAAGCTCTCAAAAATATAGAACTCACCTTATATGAAGGAGAGATCCTGGGTTTAGTAGGAGACAACGGAGCGGGAAAATCAACTCTAATAAAAATACTATCTGGAGCTATCCCTCCTGACAGGGGAGAAATTTTCTTTCGAGGAGAAAAAGTCAATATCAGAAATCCTAAGGACAGTAAAGAGCTGGGGATTGAAACTATTTACCAAGATCTTGCTCTTATCGATAACTTGAACGTTCCCGCGAATATGTTTATTGGCCAGGAGATTAAAAGAGAGAAGCTTGGTAGAATTTTTAATATAATGAATCTTAAGGCGATGGAAAAGACTACACGAAGATTTCTGGATCAGTTAAAGATAAATGTTGAATCGCTGAGAGAGCGTGTGCATAATCTTTCGGGTGGGCAGAAACAGTCAATAGCGATAACCAGAGCAATTTTCTTCAACGCCAAAGTGCTCATTATGGATGAACCGACGGCAGCGCTGGCAGTGGAAGAAACCGCAAAGGTCTTTAATCTTATTCGTCGACTCCGAGATAGTGGTATATCGATTGTTTATATTAGCCACAACATTAACGAAGTTTTTGATATATCTGATAGAATTATGGTGTTGAAAACCGGAAAACTTGTGGGTGTCCAGAAAAAAAAGGAGACGACTAAGGACAAGATACTGAAGATGATTATCTTAGGAGAGGGCTACCAAAATGAAAAAACTGCTCTTAAGTAAAAAAAGAAAACAATCATTTAGTAATACCAGAGGACTATTGACTGCATTGACAAGGAAGTCTGTAGGACCTATAAGGAAGTACGCCACTCTATCCAGCTTGATCCTTCTCGTTATTATTTCTAGTTTTCTTTCTGAAGCTTTTCTTACATCTGCTAATATCCTTATTTTAATACGGCAGGCATCGGTACTGGCTCTTACGAGTCTCGGTATGACTTTAGTGATTCTTTCAGGAGGTATTGATCTTTCCGTGGGGGGGATTTTAGCTTTGAGTGTTGTCAGTTCAGCGCAGCTGGTTCTTAAGACGAACTTTTCTCCCTATCTGATTGTGCTGACCATCGCTTTACTAGGAGGCTTCGCAGGTTTGTGCAATGGGGTCATTATAGCCAAAGGAAAGGCAGAGCCTTTCCTGGTAACGATGGGGATGGGAATAATTCTGAGAGGAGTTGCCTTTATTGTAAGTAGAGGAAGAACACTTGTTCTTGGACAGGAAACTCCTCCAATTATTCGATCAATCACCCATGATTTTCTGGGTCCCTTTCCCTATCCTGTTATCATTGTAGGATCTTTTTTTCTCCTTTTTGCCCTTATCATGCATTATACCACCTTCGGTAGATATGTCTATGCGTTTGGTGGCGATCCTGAAGTGCTTCGTCTATCAGGAGTCAATGTAATAGTGGTACAGATAAAGATATATATGGTAAGTGGAATGTTATTTGGCATTGCAGGTATTCTTCACCTTTCCCGTATCAATGCTGGGGATCCTACCGCCGGGGATTTGAGAGTATTACCCGCCATCGCAGCAGTCATCATAGGAGGTAACCAGTTTTCAGGAGGCATTGGAAATGTTGGACTCACCGTGGTAGGAATACTCATAATGGGGGTTATCAACAATATTTTAAGTCTACTTGGAGCCACGTACTATGTTCAATTGATTGCTCAAGGGTTAATCATTATTTTTGCCGTAATCATAAACGCGGTGAGTAGTAAAGATTAAAACTAAGTGTTATTGACAAGCAAGATTGACAAAGAGTGATGTAACTTAGGTATATTGATTCCGTTTTTCAGATTACAAGATATGGGTCAAAAATCAAGTATCGAATTACCTGAACGTGGTATGAATGTATCCTTTGACGAACATAAAAAGATTTTTAATGCTATTTTAAGAAAAGTTCCTGTTAAAGCCGAAGAGAATGCAAAAAAATATATGCAAAAAATAAAAAAATCAGTCTTAGAATATTTTGATAATCTAAATTTTTAGTTATGTTAATTCCATGTTCTATTTACATATTTTTTACTTTTTTTATAGAGAATAATACTAATTTATTTGGTGTTTATTTAAAATATATTACGTGTCTACCAAAAAAGGTAAAATGAAGGGAAATAAATCCTAAATCCACAAGGAGGCGCAGAAAATAAATTTTATATAACAAAAACATCTAGAACCGGTTTTACTCAACACCTAACGTCCCGATAAATTGGGAGCGTTCTCAAAAAGGTTAGAGGATCCTATATCAAATTTTATGATATTTACAATAAATAGGCACGGATAGGAGGATGATAAAAAATCTAAAAGATGGGGAAAATAAAGGTGAAAAGTCAATGCAGCCCCATAGAAAATAAAACTTGCATTTGGTTTTCATGGAAAGAGGTCTTAGTAGTTTTAGAAATTTTTAGGTAAAAGTGTTCATTATTATAAAAAATAAAATTATTGTAGTTACATTATTATTTATAGTTGTTGGTACGTCTAGTGTGGAGAGTAAAATTAATTGTCCCAGCAAACCGATTAAATTTATTGTTCCATAGGCAGCAGGAGGAAGTAGCGATACAATGGCACGTGTCTTTGCCGTATTAGCAGGAAAATATTTGGGGCAACCGTTGGTCATTGTTAACCGAGTTGGCGCAGGAGGAACAATTGCCACTACTGAAGTTAAAGCAGCAAAACATGATGGGTACACCATTATATTAAATGCGGTGGGAGTGTTTACTTGTCAACCGAAAATGAGAAAGGTTTCCTATGGTTTGGATGATTTCGAAACTGTAATTGGACTTTCTTATGAACCTATTGTTCTAACTACAAATGCTAATCCTGATTACAAGTCCTTGGACTATTTAAAAAATTCTAAGGAAATTATTAAGTATGATTCTTCAGGTACAGGAGATCTGCCTCATTTATCGCAAGCAGCTTTCTTTAGAAAAGCAGGAATTGAGGCTACACATATACCTTATGACGCGGGGGAGTACCTGCAATTATATAGCGATATGCTAGGGCAGAAAGTAGGTGTAGTTGCTGTACATCCTGGTGAATTAATATCTTATGTAAAAAGCGGAGAATTACTTCTGTTAAATATTTTTTCATCTGAAAGATTTGACTTAATTCCAAATGTACCCACGTTTAAAGAGCAAGGTTGTGGTTTAGATTTTAGTGTTTGGAAATTTATATTAGTTCCTAAGGCGTTGATCCTGAAATTGTAAAAATATTACATGATAAATTTTACACTTTGATGCAAGATCCGGAACTTACTGAATTTACTAAAAATAATAATCTAAAAATGAATCCTATTTCTGGTAAAGAAGTGAAAAAATTTAATAAATCAAGTTAAGGCTACTGGCAAAATTATTGATGCCCCGTGCTTAACAACCAATAATTAAACTGAGAAAAATAATTATTACTCGAAGGGCAGGCAGGACAATGTAGATGTATCCTGGTTATTCTGCCTGAATAATATCAAATAAAATAAAAGAAAGGATGAATAAGTAAAATGAGCATTACTAAAAAATTACACGGAGTTATTCCTGCAGTGGCTACGCCTTTAAAGAAAACAGGAGATATAGATATATTAGCTTACCGTGAATTAATTCGCAGGATAATTGATACAGGTTGTAATGGAATTATGATTTTAGGAACGGCTGGAGAGGGGGTAGCTTTAGATTATAAAAATTATACACTAGCAATTGAAACAGCAGTGGAAGAAGTAAATAATATGTGTCCTGTTATAATTGGAACAGGAGGATCTTCGGTAGAAGCCGTTTATAAAAACATTGAAGCGTCCTACAGATTGGGGGCGAATGCTATTTTAAATGTACCTCCTTTTTATTATCCCCTCCCTCAGTATGCTATTGAAGATTTTTATATGCAACTTGCAAATAAGAGTAAATTACCTGTGATGATTTACAATATTCCTGCTTTAACCAAAAATAGGGTATCTGTGGAAACGGTTACTAAGTTGAGCAAAGAAGAAAATATTATAGGAATAAAAGATAGCAGCGGAGATTTTGTTTTTTTTCAGGAAATTTTAGCTAAAGCACAATCAGATAAATTTAAAGTTTTTCAGGGCAGAGCACCGTTTATATTAGCAAGTATGCTACTGGGAGCGGATGGAAGCATGTGCCCCATTCCTAATATTGCACCCGAATTGGAGTTGGAAATACATAAATATATGAAAGAAGGGAATATAAAAAAGGCTCAGAAAAACCAGAATAAGATCATTGAAATAGTGAAATTATTTGGATATGCTAGTAACCCAATTAGTATGAATTTAAAAGGTTTAATGTCGGGGCTTAATATTTGTGAAAAATATACTGGCGAATCTATTCCAGTATTACCAGAAGAGAAAATTAAAGAATTTACAGATATATACAATAACATTATAAACTAATGAGGTGTAGTATTCCCTTTGAAATAATGGAATTTAAATATAAAAGGAGATTATTATATTTGTATTAATTAAGCGAAATAATAATTTATATTTGATGTTTGACTCTATAGCAAATAGTCTATAATTATATAAGTTTTTAGGTTTTAGAATTGAATAAAGGAGAGTTAAAAAGAATGATGAATTTATGAGTCCACAAAATATAAATAGAGTTTTTAGTGTATTCTTTTTTGTATTAGGCATTTTTATTTGGTTTGCTATTCCATATCAGATAAAAAAACCAAGGACTACAACAATGAGACCGAGATTTTTCCCAAGAATCATTTCTTTAATATTAATGATTACAAGCGTAGTATTAGTTTTAGAAACTTTTTTAAAAAGTAAAAAGATATAAATAATAATAAGATAAAAGAGGAGAAATTTGAACTAAACCCAAAGGAAGAAGCTAGAGTAATATTATTATTTTTTTCAATGATTGCATATGTTTTCCTGTTCCCAATATTGGGTTTTATCCTTTCTTTTATCCTTATAATGGGAGCAGATTTATTTTTTATTAAAAGCAAGGAATGGTATTTTTATTATCAGTAATTTACTTATTATATAAGGAGGAATTAATAATAAATTATGAAAAATGAAAAATTATCTGAGAAGGAAATGTTAAAAAAGCTGCTTCAATTTAATACGCCGACTGTGGGGAATGTAGTTGCAACCTATCCAAATAATCCACATTGTTTGGCATTATATGATAATTGGCATGGTCACTGGTATACTAACCAAAAAATTAGATGTATGTTTCCAGAGAAGGGAAGTCGGATTGGATATGCCGTTACCTTGGTTTTTTCATTGCCCGATTCAAATAAAAAATCATTTTCATTCATTGATTTAATCGAAGTCCTTAATGTGTCGAGAAAACCAATTGTTATAGTAGCTCAACAAAAATTTCCAGACGATATTGCTGATAGCGTAGGTTTATTTGGTGGCCAAATGACTTCAATGTTGCAAGTAAGCGAGGTTGTTGGTGTTGTAACTGATGGTCCATCACGTGATTTGGATGAAATGAGAAAATTAGATATCCAGTATATTATGAGTGGTCTCACTTCTGGACACGGAGATTTTACATTAACTGAAATAAACGTACCTGTTTCCATTGCTGGCATGGATGTTAATCCTGGTGTAATTATTCATATGGATGAACATGGGGCAGTCAAGTTTCCTGCAGAAAAATTAAAAGATGTTTGTAATAATATTGAAGCACTTAGTGATGAAGAAGACAGGCAAGCAAAGGCATTATTAAAAGCCAAAAATGTTGACGAAATTAAACGTGCTTGGTTAAACAGAATATAAGTGTTTTTAATTAACTCAATTGAATTTAATTATTATGGTTAAATGTATCTTTTAAAATTATTATATATTCAATTACCTTAATTACAAAAAAGGAGAGGCAGAAGTTATTAGAAAATACTTTAAGGATCTTAACAAGTTTATTTACATGGAACACTTTTTTTATTTATAAATATTGGGATATTAACAGGGATTATTATTGGTTCTCTCCCAGGGTTAATGGTAACAACGGGTGTTACCTTGTTATTACCATTAATTTTTGGAATGGATCCTGTAACAGGTATACTTTTGCTTTTGGGGGTATATTGTGGAGGAATATGTGGTGGTTCTATCGATGCTATTTTGCTTAATACACCCGGAACTCCTGCATCAGCTGCAACTACTTTAGATGGGTATCCCTTATTGCAAAAAGGGCAGGCGGGCAAAGCTTTGCAGATGGCATTAGTTGCTTCAGTGATAGCTGGAATTTTTAGTGCTTTGATTTTATTAATACTAGCAAATCAAATAGCTCGTTTTGTATTAAGATTTGGGGTTTCTGAATATTTTTCGTTAGCTATTTTTGGGCTTACCATTATTTCCAGCGTGAGTAGCAAAAATATCCTTAGATAAAATTCTTGTATGTATTTTTACTGAAGAAGGCTTAGAACAAAATTCTTGATTAATATTTTGTTTATAATAATACAATGCAGACCAAAGAAAGGAGAATTAAAATAATAATGAAGATACTTGTTAGTTCGCCTGCTTTTAATCAACCTACCATGAAAAAAAGTAGAGAATTTTTAGAGAAAGTAGTGGGTGAGGTTATATACAACCCTTATAGTAGAACCCTACAGCGGGAAGAAATATCAAAGCTTTGGCAAAATGTAGATGGTATTATCGCAGGTGTTGAATTATATACTCCTGATTTATTAAAATTGGCACCAAGGACACTGAAGGTTATTTCAAGATTTGGAACAGGTTATGAAAGCATTGATATTGAAGCAGCAGGAAAGCAAGGAATTATTGTAACTAATACACCGGGTGTTAATGCGCCAGCAGTAGCGGATTTAGCTTTAGGTTTAATGATAGCTGTTTCACGTAAAATTCCGCAATTAGATGGAAAAGTACGTGAAGGAAAATGGATAAGAACTATTGGAATTGGTTTAACGGGCAAAACGTTGGGTATTATTGGGCTTGGTGCTATTGGAAAAGAAGTTGCATTAAGAGCAAAAGGTTTTTCAATGAAAATAATGGCTCATGATCCCTTCATTGATAAACAATTTACGGAAGAACACAAAATAGAAGTAACTACTCTGGATAAAATATTTGCAGAATCGGATTATATTACCCTACATCTTCCTGTTACTAAAGCAACAGAAAGAATAATTAATGAAGAAAATATAAATAAAATGAAGCGCATTGTTGTCATTATTAATACAGCGCGTGGGAAGCTGATTAATGAAAAAGTGCTGTATGAAGCATTAGTGAAGGATAAGATTGCTGGAGCAGGTCTTGATGTATTTGAACAAGAACCACCAGGACAAATACCATTATTTAAACTTAATAACGTTGTAGTTACGCCCCATATTGGAGGGCATACCCAGAAAGCCCTTAAACTTATGGCAAAAATGTCAATTGAAAATGTATTAGCAATTTTAAAAAATAAAGACTGCCCTTTTATCGTAAACAAAAATTATTTAAATTAAGAGGTGTGAACATGAAAAAGAAAAAAGATCCTAAAGAAATATTTAAAAAATTTTTACATATTGGAGTTGTAGTTAGGGATTTGGAAAGAACACTTAATATATTGACAAATGTATTAGGTATAGGGCCTTTTAAAATAATAGATTTTCCTCCCAAAAACATGAAAGGTGATAATATAGAAATGACTTATTATGGTAAACCCGCTGATTTTTCAGCCAAGTTTTGCTTTGCAGATATAGGAAATGTAGAATTGGAAATTATTCAGCCTATTTCGGGAAAGAGTGTTTGGTTTGACTTTTTAGAAAAACACGGAGAAGGCATCCATCATTTAAAATTTGAAGTAGCTGATCTGCAAGAAACTAAACAGTATTTAGATGAATATAATTTTAAGATGATCCAGTCTGGCTCTGCTGTAGGTGTAAATAAAGGAAAAACTTGGGCTTATTTTGGTACTGAAAATAAAATTGGATTTGTAATAGAGGTACTAAATGAACTAAATCAGAAAGGATAATAATTCAACGCTTATATATAAAATTTTATAAATTCTTAATATTATTCTGCAAAAAAATTAGTAAAAAGTAACGACTGATTATCTTTTAATATTAAAGATTATTCATAGAGTTTATCTTATATAGAAATATTATTAGTGGTAAATTTTGATATGAAGAGGAAAATATATGGACGTTATTGAAGAAATATTAACACCCGTTAAAATCCCGCGGTTTGTCAAAATAAGACAAATATTTGATAAAAAGAAGATTACAAAAAAAGAATTACCATTACGCATAAATAACGAGATACGTAAAGAAGGAATGCTCGATAGAGTAAAAGCGAATCAAAAAGTTGGCATCACGGTTGGGAGTAGAGGCATTGCTAACATTGCCTTAATTATTAGAGAAATTGTTAGAAATATTAGAGAGGTGGGAGCCCAGCCTTATATTATTCCTTGTATGGGCAGTCATGGGGGAGCAAGAGCAAAAGGACAAAGGCAAATTCTTAATAAGCTTGGTATTACTGAAGAATATATAAAGGCTCCAATACTTTCTTCAATGGATGTAGTAAAAATAGGAAAAACAGAAAGCCATGTGGATATTTATGTAGATAAAAATGCAGTTAAAATGGATGCATTAATAGTTGTTAACAGAATAAAGCCACATACAGCCTTTAGGGCTGAAGTCGAAAGTGGTATACAAAAAATAATTGCTACTGGTTTAGGTAAACAAAAAGGAGCAGAAGCTTGTCATGCTTTAGGTTTTGGGAAAATGTACAGAAATATAACAGAAATTGCCGATGTAGTACTTAATAAACTAAATATTGCTTTTGCTATAGGTATTATTGAAAATGCTTATGATGAAACATTTGAATGTATTGCGTTAAGAACTAAAGAAATTAAAGATATGGAACCTG
>Ga0209991_10000631_pt1 | contig 15537 bp, 24 predicted proteins | sample ChitaG_FD_183167 | JGI IMG/M metagenome (GOLD analysis project Ga0209991, IMG submission 183167) | Deep subsurface microbial communities from South Pacific Ocean to uncover new lineages of life (NeLLi) - Chile_00310 metaG (SPAdes)... | ecosystem: Environmental > Aquatic > Marine > Oceanic >...
CACTGCAAGTACATATAGTGAGTGCCAGTAAGATAAAGAGGTGTGCCTTGATTATAAAACCAAAAACCTTCTTCACGTTTAGTAAATTCTCCGTCAATAAAATCATACCATTTTTCTTTAAAATCTTCAGGATATTTATCCCATTCAAAGACACTTTTAATTTTATTTAAAACTTTAGGTAATGGAGTTCTTTCCCATCTTCCTAAATCAAATTTATGTATTTCTTTAGGCATTTTTGGAAGAGCTATTTTTAATCCTTGTATTTCATACACTTCTCCAATCATTCCAGATTTACTGATTACTACGAAATCGTGTTCTTCGTTATAACCATACTCCCATTTTTTATACCTATTGTTTCTTTTAAGTATTTTAGTCTTAACGTAGTTAGGTAAAATTTTATATAATTCTTGTTTATACATTATTTAGACCTCCCTTCTGCAAATCCTTTAAAAGATTTTTCTTTTTTTTCTTCTATTTTAGGTTTATCCTCTAATAAATTTTTCTCCTCTTCTATTCTATTTAATATTTCAAAAGCATCAAATATTGCTAACTTTTTAGTAGCTGCAGCGTTTTTTAATCTATCTGCGGAAATATCAGGTCCAAAATCTATAATAGGTTCTTTAGCAACTTTAATTAATTCTTTAACTGCTACACGCCCAGCTTGGATTATATTCTGCTTCGTTTCCTTTGTGTTCATACTTTATAATAATATCATTTGATTTCATACAATATAAGCGTTCTTCATCAATGAAAAACTCCCATTCTCTTAAGGGTTTAAACCCTACCTTGTCTCCTGGGTTAATGTTAAGTGCTTCTAATCGTTTATTGCCTATTTTTAATATACCAGTACAATAAATCTCTTTAGCTGTTGTTAGAGGATTTTTATTTTTAAGTGGTTTTACAAAACATCTATCTTCAAATGAAATCCATTTATCTTTTTGTTTATAAAGATAAACTTGATCTAATGAAGCAAAGTATAAATTATCTTTAAAATAACTTCTACTATTTTTAGCATTTCCTCTTATATCATAAAATCTTCTAAAAATATTATGATGTACTGCTACTACATCTCCTATTTGTATTGGAGTTTTAATATTTAAAGGAACTTGTACAACAGTAGCAAATTTATTTATAAATTTCCAAGTTTCAATTTTATTATTTAAAACTAATTCAGTATCCCCAATTTGTTTTTTATTATTATATCTTTCTCCTAAAGGTTTAATAATAAAATCATATAAACTTTTCATTAATATTCTAAATCATATTCAATAGATATAGCCATGTGAGAATTAAATTTCTTCCAAGGTAATACCTCATTGTTTTTCTTTATATGTATATTGTAAGATTTATCTTCATCATTATATAAGATATGAGATATTTCATGGCCACCATAAACTTGTTGACCTACAGAATAATGCATGGCGTCATTTTTATAATCAGCGCCTATACTTATCTTACGTATTACATTATCCATTTTATTTTTCTTCTACTACTTCATCTTCTATAACTGTATAGGAGCCATCAGTTAAATCAATATTAATAGAACCATACTTATTTTCTAATTCTTGTTTAATTTTTTCTTGATCTTGATTTAATCCTGCTACATGGTGTAATAATCCATGTTTTTCAGTTTCTAACATTCCAATTTGATTAACTACTTTATTTAAGGCGTTTTGCACATCATAAATACTAGTTAGTTCTTCTTTAGTAATCTTTTTAGTTTCTTTTTCCATTTTATTTAATTTAATTTACTAGATATTGGCGTTTATAAATAGACACACTATTGTCATCACCACTAAATTCACATTTAAGGGTATTCTTATCTATCATTGTATATTTAATAGATACCCACCAATCATTTTCCGGGTTATATATTTGGGTGATTATGTGTTCATTTTCTTTTTCTAATACTTCTTCTTTTAACACATTACCTCGTTCCCAAGATACATTAGTAAAAAGTAATTTTTCTTCTTCATTACCTACTACTAATACATAATAACTACTTGTTTCACCCTTCCATATTCCTTGTATTTCTTTACTTATTTGGCTATAACTAGTCATAGTAATAAGTATACACATACTTAATAATAATTTTTTCATAATTTTAATTTAATTTAATTTAATTGTTCTTAAATATAATCACTTATTTTTAAGAATTTTTACTTTTTAAACATACTTGTCGCCTTTTCCGTCGTGCGTCCACCAAAGTAAGCTAGTACAACTGCCATCATAACTTTCTCAAAAGTATCATTCCAGGTGTTATTTATATGGAAATTTATACTCTCTACACTATCTAATATCCCAGCAAAAGAAAATACAACAATACACCATACTAGAACTAAAGGACGTACATTTTTAGACATCCAAGAATCTGACATAGAATCCGCCTCCCATCGTGAAGTAATAGACTCTATTTCTTTATTTTGTTGTTCGTATATTAATTGTTGTAATTTAATCTTATCATCTAAACTTACATCGGATTTAGTTATTTCAGCTATAGCATCTTTTGGAGAAGTAACTCCTTGTAATACATTTCCTAAAGTAGGATTAATAATAGAAGCCGCCCCAAATAATAGTTGCCCAACGGTTGTATCTTTAAATTTCTTTTTTGCCATTAGTTTCCTCCACTACGAGTACCCATTAATGCATGAATTAAGCCACGTCTTTTACACGAACCACACTTCTTACCAGTTTTCTTTTCAAATAAAATTCGTAAATCTGGTAAACTCATATCAGGTATGGCAATTTTTAGTTTTCCTCCTGTCCTACGTCCTACGGTATTAGTTCCAATACTAAAAGCTGGAGGTACTGGTTCTGTTTCTGTAGGAATGTCCTCTCTTAGATTTGTCCTATACACATCACTTAAAATTTCTTCAGTAGGATTAACAGTAGGTTCAAGTTCTATTCCCATTCTTTCATTAAACCCTTGACATTGGGGATCAGTAGGATTTTTTAAACACCAATCTGTCCAATTTTGATTTAATTCTTCTTTTGATAATCCTTCAGGATTAGGATCACCTGGTGGATTAGGATCTCTTCCTGGTGTTCCTGGTTCATATACTCCTGGAATTACTTCTTCACCTTCAACCGTCATTGATCCTTGAAAAGTTGTCGGTGTGTTCCAGTATTGTACTCCAGTAACTGCATCTGTCATTAACACTCTTTCACCAACTTTTCCTTCACCATAAGTATAACCCTCTAAAGGTTCACCTTCTCTTGGATCGATTTGATTTAATGGTGAAGATTTTAATCCTTTTCTATAAAAAGGTGTACCTTTACTTGATTTTCTAGTAATTGGTACATTTACTACTTCTTCTTCTGGTACTACATTTTCTACGTTTTCTCCAGCTATACTATAACCTTCTGGCATAGAACCCTTATCTCCTAAAAAATAATTCTCATCACCTCTTCTATATGCTTCTGTATTTCTCCATGTCAATTCGCCTATATCAGCAAGATCGTTTCTCATTCTTCCAGGATTTCCAGATACTAAACCTATACCTTCTACATAACTAACCATACCTTGACCACCTTGCATTAAGTCATATATTTCTTGTCCTGTATATTGATTTTCTGGTACAACTAAATTAGTTGGATCTCCAGTAAATTCGTGTTCCCCGGATTTTTCATTTAATGACCAACCTTCTCCAAGATTATACATACCTTGACCTGCAACCCCTGTACTTCTACCTTGCCTTATTATTTCAAGATTTTTTGGAACTCCTGTAGAACCGTGGCGTGTTGTCTTGAATTGTAATCCAAACAAACCTCTTTTCCCACCAGTTTTATGTGGATTATTATAATATCTATTTCCTGTAAAAGTACTTCCTGGATTAAAAGCTCCAGCATTATAAATTTGCGCTATTTCATTAGCATAATCTAAATTCATATCACTAGCCGTGTATTTAATCCCATCATCATCTTTAAACTTCTTATTCATTTTCTCTGTAAACTTATCATCACCTCTAAGAACTTTACCTTGAACCGCTGTTACTTTACCGCTCGGTAAATGTCTATGTGCCCATCGTCCTCCTCTTTGATCTACAGGATCATGTTTTATTGGAGATGTTTTTCTACTTAGTGGATTGTTTTGTTTATATCCCATAATTTTTATTTATAACGCCTCGTAAGGGTCTGTTTTTGTATATGCTTCTTTTTCCCATGGTAAATTGGGATTTCCTTCATCCATTTCACTTCGTGGGTATTTTTTACCTTTCCAATATACTGCTTCATCATCATATTCAAGATCACCTCTTTTCATTTGATCTATATGAACTTTCTCATGATCTACAATACTTTGTACATTATCAGGGTGTAAATCTTCTGATACTAAAATAGTACCATTATTATTTCCTTTTCCTAATGCTCCATCTTCTATATGAGTAGTATATACCGGAGTATTATCTATATGAATAGGAGAATTCATTTTAAAAGCGTTTTTAATATATTTTTGTAACATATTTAGTGTCTTGAAGGAAACATTCTATTTAATAAATTTTTTCTTTTATTACATCCACAAGGGACATTAGTTGCTTTTGATATACTATCAACCGCAGACTTAATGCCCGTTGTTTTTGTAAAATTTTCGATCTTGTCGCCGAGACCTCTTGGTTTCATTGTATAAGGATTAAGCAAATACTACGTTCACAACGTACATTTGAGCTCCATTATCATCTTGTCCCCAGTTAACTGTAGCTTTTACACCACCTGGATTTGCAGTTAATGCACGATTTACTGCAGCAACTCCTAAATTTGATGTCATTACTGGATTTACAGTTCCTGCTGGATCTGTAGATAGAGTAAGAGTTACTTTATCACCTGGTGTTCCACCTGCTAAGAAAACTTCTACAGTTTCATCAGCGGCTTGTTGTACACCGGTAATTTGGTCAACATTAAGTAATTGTTGTCCATTTTCCCAGTCGTTAGCATTACCAACGACTTCCATTGAAATAAATTTTGCCATAATTTTTTTTTGTTTTTGTTATTGTTATTGTTAATTTATCATGTTTATACAGTTATCTCTGTTGTTTTTAATCCCATTTAAGTCTAGGATCATTTATTCTTTCAGTTGGAGTCATATCTGTCCAAGATTTACTTACATTTCTTCCCGTACACAGTTTATGATTTGGATTTTCTGTACAGAACTCAATTAATTTATCTTGATCTGTTTTATTTTCATCAGGATTTTTGGCTGGAAGCTTTGAGTCTAACTCCTCATTAGTATTTGAAGAATAATTATCTTCAGCCGTATTTGCTCCCTCAACATTATCTGCTTCTGAGATTTGGATCTCTCCAGCCTCACCCATATCACCATTTGTGTCATCATCATCTTGATTTAAAGGGGAAGATGATTTTCTTGAAACACTTTTTTTGCTTGATCTTCTAGCATTCCACCAATGAGCTGCCTCAGTAAAGCCCTCATCTCCTTCTTCAAATCCACCTGCTTCATTAGCCGCATCAATACCAACATTAGCGGCATCAGCTTTTCCTTTAGCTTCTAGACCAGCTGCACCTAATTGTCCAGCTGCTTTTCCAACTTTTCCTACTGCTTCAGATAATACTTTGCCCAAGTCGGCATTATCTGGAACTTCAGGATTTCCATAATGTGATGCCATTAGGTTCTTATATGAACTCGTAGCGCCTGAAGCTCCCTCAAAACTTGCGGATGCTGGAGTATACCCGTTTAAAGGAGATGCTTTTCTACTAATTCCTTCTACTGGACTTCTATTATTAAATCCTACAGAAAAACTATTTTTTCCTAAAAAATTACTTTTTATTTTTTTTATTAAATCTCCCATTATCTAGTTAATTCTACGTTTTGGATTTCTCTCAGCGTGAGGTGCCATTTTTTTAGCTTGTCTCTCCCTAGCAATCCTATCCATATATTCTTGGTTCATTCTTTCATTCTCTTCCTGCATTCTAATTTCATTTTGTTGTGTAATCCAGTCTTTTAATGGAGTAACACCATCAGGACCTGTAGCATAATGCTCTCTTGGTGAGCCTTGTATCATCTCTCTTTCCTCAGGGAATGACTGAGGAGTTCTTGGACCTTTTGGAGGATATAGTCCTCCTGGAACTTTTTGTGGTGGTGGTGGTGGTGGTGGTGTTATCTCAATAGGTACTTCTATTTCTGGTCGCGTATGAGGAAGTTCCTTTGGTAACCTCCCTTCTCCACTACGAGGATCTCGAGTTCTAAGTTCATAATCTTCATCCCCCCATTCTCCACTTCTAGGATCAAAAGGATCTTGTCCTATAGGATCATATATTTCCTCTTGATTAAGTGGTGAACTAGACTTTCTTGAAGTTCCTTTGTTCTTAGCTCTAGTTCTAACTCTTCCTGCACGTCTTCTTAGTCGAGCTCCATCACCACCTTCTTTATCTTTCTCAAATGATTTTTTATCTAGGGTTTTTGCTTTTTGCCATTTTTTTGGATCGTAACCTTCAGGTGGTGGCGTATCTTGATTTAATGGTGAACTAGATTTTCTTGAAATATGTTCTTTCCTTTCATCATGTTTTACATCTCCAGCTAATTTAGAAATGTGTTTTTCATCAGCTGTTTGGTTGATGTCTTTAAATTTACCACCATATTTCTGATCTTTATCAATATCTTCTTTAAGATAAGTCATGTGAGCTTTATCGTCTCTTATTGCTGCATGTACGTTTTTCTTTGTAACAAACGTATGCATGTGTTTGTGTATCGGATGATGTGCCATTGTGTTGTTTTAAATGTTATCTTTTAGTTCTAGAATCAATATGATGTCTCCCCATATGCCCCATATAATCTCTATCTGTAGCAGATTGATCTAGATGAGAAGATCCTGTATGTCCGTGATAATTTGGATCTGTATCTTTAAAATCTGAATAATCTGTATGAGTTGCAGATTGATCATCTTTCTTTGAACCCCTTGAAAGACCTTTATTTTGATCTTCTAATGCTTGAGTCCCATAATCTCCTTCTCCTTTTCCTTCTTCAATATCTGTATATGGATCATCTCTAAGTTCTGCAGATTCATCTATTCCTGGTAAACCACTATTGTTTAATGGTGAAGATGATCTTCTTGAAAGATGCCCTTTTTCTTCTCCCCCAGCTTTATTTGCACATGCAATAATTCCTTCTGGATTTGGAGCATTATGAGCTAATTTTTTAGCTGAAGCAATTCTTTCTGGTGTATTTACTGGATAAGTTCCTTCTGCTGCCCCACCTGCTGGACCACAGAATTTTTTTACACCTGGATATTTTCCTGCGTTAGAACTCCCTGGTTCTTCTCTTATTTCTGAGATAGTTTTCTCGTCGTTTTGATTACAAGGAGAACTTTTTCTTCTTGATAATGGATTGTTTTGTATAAATGTCATAATTGTTGTTGTTAATGTTATTGTTATTGTTATTTGTTATTTATATTTTATTAAGGTACACAAGCTGTAAAGGTTGGTTTAGGGTCTACCCAAGCTATTGCACCAGTTGAAAAATCACTACAGGAGGTTACGAGAGCAACATTCCACCCACTTAAATCTTGGTTATATGATGTTGCATCCTCAAACATCCTTGCCATATTTGTAATATTATTTACACTCCAATTATCTAAAGGTTGATTAAAAGAAGTAGCATCTTGGAACATTTCGCTTATAACCTGTAATTGTGGTCCAAAACTCCAATTATTTAAAGGTTGATTAAAACTTGCAGCTTGTCTAAACATTCTATACAGAGTATCTGCGCTACTTACATCCCAAGAGTTAAGATCTTGATTGAAATTAACTGCATCATTAAACATCCAACCAAATTTAATTACATTTGAAACATTCCAAGAACCAATATCTTGATTAAATGCGTTTGCGCCATCGAACATGTTCCACATTTCAGTTACATTTGAAGTATCCCAAGCTGAAATATCTGCATTAAATGAAGTTTTATATTGAAACGCATTAACCATATTTGTTACTTGACTTACATCCCAAGTAGACATTACTCCATATACTGGTATAGCTGTATTACCTGTAGCATCTAACGCTAACGCGTCAGTTATTGCTTGATTAAAAGTAAGATCAGTTAACGGTGGAGGAGGAGAAGGAGGATAATAAACTCCGTCTACTGGAACAGCGCTAATAGCGTTTGCGTTTCCTAATATTATTGGTGACATATCTCTATGTTATTGTAATGCGATAATATCACTTGCCGTAGTTCCCGTAGCCATTACTCTTTGTACCTGTAAAGGAACCCAAGTAGCATCACCAACATTAAGTAAAGTTACTTCTTGATCAGTTATAGTTAAAACAACGAGTGTTCCACCAGTACCTACATATAAACTATATCCAGGAGAAACACCATCTTTATATTGATAATTTCCTTTATATATGTCATAAGTACCAGCTGCAACTCCTGGAGCTACAAGTGTAAGTTGAGTAGCAGAATCTACTGATAATATTTCACCAATTGCTCCTGCTGCATTTACTACAATATCACCACCAGTTATATTATAACCTTGGGGATTAGTTGCTGCATTAGTAAAATCATTTCCCGGTGTTGCGTCGGTTAACGTTGCGCCTCCTCCAGTATTAGTTCCCGCATGAATTATACCTGGATTAGGTATATTAATTGTATCACTAGGAACGACTGCTATCGCGCTAGTTGGTTGGTTTTGTGCCATTTTTTTTATGTGTTGTTATTAGTATTCTTTTGCTCTTTGAGTTATAGGACCGCCAACATATTTTGCTATCGATTTTAATACCTGCATACCATTTGGTCCTCTATTAGATCCATGTGCATGAGGTCTTCCTATTTGATCTAGAGGTCCATCCCATATATGAGATTCACCAACTATACCAACTTTACTACCTGGTTTTAATTCCTCCATTGAAGGATCATATTTATTATTGTGCATAATTTTTATTTTAGAGTTAATCTATTTTTTTTGATGTTTCATCATGTGCCCAACCTCTATTTTCATACTCTTCCCATCTTTCTGGTGAGTTAAAAGGTAAATCTTTCATATTGGGTTTATCTTTTTCAGGCCTCATAAAACTTGCATCATAAACCTGTCGGTTATAATACATATCCCCTGGTTCTGCAGGAGTTGCTAATTGGTCTTGTGCCGCTTCTGTACCCATTTCTATACCCCCATGGAATCCTTCATGCATTGATTTTGTTTGTTTTATTGGGGTGTTTGATGATTTTCGATAAATTCCTGCTGTACCCATTGCATTTGGCATAGCACCTACAGCTGCATTTCTAGCATCCCATGTACCATATATACTTTCTGCAGCTTGAACACCTTGAGGATTTACAACTCCGCTTGCGATTTTACTTCCTATTCCTGTATATCCTGGGTCTATAGCATTACCTCCAGCTCCAGTTGGAATAGCAGGGGTGCCACCACCTCCAGCGTTTCCAATTTGCCCTAGCATTGATCCAGGTAGAAGGGATCCTCCCCCGCTTAATGCTGCTACTATTGATGAACTCATAATTATCTATTTTTATCGTTATTTACATTTTTTATAGAGGTTTTTAAAACTTTATCCATATAAGTTTCCCCTTTCATTATTTTATTTCTTCTAGGACTAGTAGGAATATCATCTAATCCTAACATAATTCTATAAATTCTACTAATAAGTTGTTTACCTTTAAAAGATACTTTATAAATATTATATTTTTGAGTAGTTCTATTTCTATGTCTCCATACTTTTATCCATTGATTTTTTATTAATCTATTCCATCGTCGGTTATCCCAACTATAAGAATAAGCTCCTTTTTCAAAATCATGTTTAGTAAACAAATCCACACAATCTAAATAAATTAAAAGTTCAAGATCAGCATCATTTAAGCTGTTGTTTCTGGAAGCCCATTTGCGTATTATACGGTAATGTTTTAACAAGTTCATCTCTTTCAGGTCTCTTGTTTCTAGCTTTTTCATAAAACAACAACTACGTCTTGCGTTTTAATAACGAAGAACGTCTTTTTATCTATTTCAATTTTATGTCCTGCGTGTCTATCGTAGAAAATTTTATCATTTTCTTTTAAATTTCCACATTCTTCTCCTACACTTAAGATTTGAGCTTCGATATATCTTATATCTTCTCTATCTTTTTCTCCTAATAATAACCCACCGTCAGTTTGAGTACTTTTAGGTTCTATTCTTTGTATAATTAAATTTCTACCTACTGCTTTCATCGATCCTCACATTATTAATTACACAATCAGTGGATAAAATAGTAGTTGCTACAGAAGCTGCGTTTTTTAAAGCACTCTTAGTAACCAGCAATGGATCAATAATTCCTTCTTTAATCATATGTACCATATTTCCCGTAACCACATCAATACCCATACCTTGTGTATCTGGTATTGTTTTTTGCTCTAATCCTCCATTATCTAATATTACTTGAAATGGAGCTAATATAGCTTTGCTTAATACTTCTTCACCTATATTATCTTCTTCTATATTCATTGCTGCATTTAATAAAGCTATTCCACCTCCTGGAACTATTCCTTCTTTAATCGCAGCTTTTGTAGCACAGATAGCGTCTTCAACCCTATCTTGTTTTTCTTTTAATTCTACATCTGAATTAGCCCCTACTTTTACAATAGCGACTTTTGCACTTAATCTAGCTAAACGTTGTTCCAAACCTATTACTACTCCTGGATTATTCTTTTTCTTTAAATCTTTTTTGATTTTTTCAATTATAGGTTTAATCTCTTGTGAAACACCATCAACCTGCATTATAGTTTGATTAGAGTCTGTGGTAACTTTTAAACATGTACCTAAGTAATCAACTTCTATTGTATTTAAATCATCACCTAAATCTTCATTAACTATTTGTGAATTTGTAAGTAATGCTAAATCTTCTAATATTTCTTTACGCCTTAATCCAAAAGCTGGTGGATCTACTACGTTTATTTTAATATTTCCTTTAATTTTATTCATTACTAAAGCTGATAACACTTGCGGTTCTAATTCTCCAATAATAAACAAAGATTTTTTATTTTTTATAACATATTCAAGTACAGATTGAATTTGTCTTATAGAATCTATTTTAGAATCTACTATCATTACAAGAGGATCATTTAATTCACATGTCCCTTTGTCTTTATCTGTAATTAAATTAGGATTTAATAATCCTTTATCATATTCTACTCCTTCTACTATTTCTATTCCAGTTTCTCCTAAAGCAGAAGGTTCCATCATTACTACTCCAGTTTCCCCTACTTCTCTAAAAGCATCACCTATTAATTTTCCTAACTCAGGATCATTATTAGTAGCAATTGTAGCTATTTGATCTATCATATCTCCTGAAACTGGTACTGATACTTTTTCTAAGTATTGTACTACTTTTTCTACTCCAGATAAAATACCTTCTTTTAACACTCGGGTATTGGTTTTATCTAATAATTTATATGCTTCATCTAAAATAGCATAAGCTAATAAAGTAGCAGTTGTAGTTCCGTCTCCAGCTTCTTTAACTGTTTTACGTGCAGCTTCTTTTAAAAGTGTTGCACCCATATTTTCTACAGGATTATAAAGGTTTATTGAATCTGCTACAGTAACCCCATCTTTTGTAATAATAGGATTTCCTTGAGCATCTTCTAAAATCACACATTTACCGCTAGCCCCTAATGTGGAGCTAACAGCATTTGTGAGTTTTTCAATTCCTTTAAATACCTGTTCTCTAGCACTTGTGCCAAAGTTAAGATTTTTTACAATCATAGTATTTAATTTAATTTAATTTGATTATTTAAAGGTTTTAACGACTTTCGGTCCGCTAATATATTCTAATTTCTTAGAATAATGATCAACTGAAGCATCAATAGCTTGTTCCGCTCCTTCAATTGTTTCACGTCTCGTAATGTCGTGCCAAGTATCTTCTTTTTCAAGGTCTTGGTATTCGGTTTGATAAAAACCGTTTGGTAACTGGGTTATTCTCCAGTTTTCTTTGTTTGCCATGTGTTCCCATAGCTTTCTGGTTTGATCAGAAACTTGTGGTTGACTATTCCACGTTCTAGTCTGATAATAAAACGTCATAATATTGGGTTTTAAGTTTATATTTGGTTTATTGCTCTTCCCGAGCCGGGTATTTTTTCTAATTCATTTATAATAATACTAGTATCAAATATATTATTTAAATTATGGTAAGGAATTTTAGAAATATCTTCTACTAATTGTAGTTTTTTATAAAAAGCATGATTTAAATCTAAAGATTTATTACCTAAGTTTGCCGTAATATTTGTATGTATTTTATAACCAAAAACTTTAGGATTAGTTCCCACCCATGTTACTACTGAGGGTAAATTCAAAGCAGTTGCTATATGCATGGCGCTACTATCAATAAAAAGTCTTTTTTTGGAAAGTAATAACATTATAGCAATGCTTCTAAAACTATCTAAAGCTCCTCGAGTGTATTTATATGTTATTTGATCTTTCTGTTTAATATGAACTATGGAATAATCTTTTTTATAATGTTCAATTATTTCTTCTACAACTAAAGAAGGAATATCACGTACCCAAGAATATTTTTGACTTTGACTAGCATTGCCCCCGTTAGGTTGAATTGCCATTATGGGTTTATCTAATTTATAAAAAGGTTCAAAATATTGTTTTTCAGCTTCTGATAAGAATAGTTCTGGCATTTCACCATTATATTCTATATTAAACATATCACACCATATTTTAATTAAATGATTACTTTCTGTAATATAATCAGATGTATGATAAGGATCTGCTATAAAAACCTTACAATCATCATTTTGTAAATAATTCTTATATATATGAGATGAATTTTTTAATACTTCATTTACATTTGGGTTATTTAAAAATACATCACCATGACCACTAACTACTATAATATTAGCTTTTTTATATTGTTTACGTATAGCTGCTAATACTGCGGTTCCCATAATATTTTTACCTAAACCACCGTCAATTGCAAATATTATATTCATATCTTCTTTACATGTGGTCGTTGGTCCCAATATTCTTTTCCTCCATAATATACAAGAATTTCTTCTCCTGCTTTTATATTCTTTACAGCATAAAATAAAAATCCTCTTTGTCTGGGATCATTTCCCCATTTTGCATTTGGATCATCACTATGATTATAAAAACAAGCATATCCTAATCCTATTACATTTTCTTTAGGATTTGGACCAAATGGAAAAGCAAATCTATAATCAAATGCTGTAAAATTACCATATTCATCTTTATTTCGCACAGCAAGAATAGCAACTTCTTCTATAATTTCATTTATAATTATATCTTCTGTTGCAAACACACCTAATCCTTTTCCTTTAGATGGTTTTATTTCTATTTTAGTAGGAGGTGTTATCCTCATAATATTTAATTTAATTTAATTTAATCTTTTTTCTTAGTGTACTATTCCAAGTAGATCTCCACCTGCTGAAGTAGTATTTCTATAAACATCACCAATTGTTAATCCACCAAGTAAAGCTGCGGCATTATCCGCATAAGCTGTTATTGGAACTGCTTGTCCTATATTAAAACCTCCAACATAAGTTGTACCAGCTCTTGTAGCTGTTATATTACTACCTATAATATGAACATCATTAAATCCTCCAGTATCATTGCTATCACCCCCTATAATAGTAGCGAATTCTGATGTTGTCATAGCATTGCTAGCACCTCCACCAATAAAGCCCATTTTAGCAGTTGTAATAGTATTACCTTCTCCTCCTGCAATAGTCGAAAAATCTGATCTATCAATAAAGTTACTACCACCTCCAGCAATAGTAGCTGCCATTTCAGCTCCATGAATACAGTTTTTACTACCACCACCAATAGTTGGTGTTTCCATTGATTTACCAGCTACATTATCAATAATCGTATTTTCATAACCACCAGCAATAGTAGCTGCTAAAATACCTCCAGATGTACCAGTAGGGTTACAAATTTCATTTTCACCACCACCGCCAATCACCCAAAGTCCAGATTTTGCACCAGCATTAGCTTCAATAAGGCAGTTTTTATTTCCGCCACCAATAAAGCCGCCGGCTATATTATCTATTTCATTACTTGAACCACCAGCAATTGAGTTATATCCCTCTGCCGCTGCTGCAGCACCAAATTCACAATTGTTTGCTCCACCACCAATAAATCCGTAAAGTCCTTCAGATGTATTACCTGAACCACCACTAATAGCTTGATAACACGAAGCGTTTGTAGCGTTATTATTTTTTCCACCTGAAACTACAGAAAAGTCTCCAGCTGAAGTGTTAGTACCTGCAACTAATTTTGCAGAGTCTGTACCAGCACCTACTTCATATGGTGAACCTCCACCACCTGCTGCCCATGTAGGATAAACACCAGCACCGCCAGACGTAAGAACGTCTCCTGCAGCACCTATTGGATTAATTCCTGTTATTGTATCGGGATCAGTAAATACCGCAACCTCATATTGCGCTCCTATTCCATCTATAGTTCCTGCTGCAGCATTGTTATAAACAATACTACTAAATTGGAATGCATTTGGTGTTGGAGGAGTTACTTTTAATACTCTCCCAGTAGGATTTGATTTTACTAAATCTTGTATAGCCGTTATTACAGCTGATGCTACTCCTGTACCTAAAGTAAATGTAAGATTAGCTCCGCTATTTAATTCTAAGATGAAAGTACTTGCAGTATCAGGTTGAATGTATTTTACATTAGCCCAATTTACAATTAATTCTGCTTGTGTTCCAAGCCCTGTTGTATTTTGATTATTAAATACTAAATATTGTGTCATGATAGTTGTTTTTTATAAATTAAGCATATACTACAGTTGTTATTTCTATTCCTGTAGGTAAAACTGCAACAGTATTGCCACCATTAGAGTTTAATAATGCATTATTTAATGCATCGCCCATACTTCCATTAGCTGCAACATCATGTGTTAATGTTACTTGACTAGCAGAAGCATTTTGTATGTATATTACAGAAGTTGTAGTGTTAGTTTGTTCTAGTAATGTAATTTCGTCAACACCTAGTACTATATCTCTTGTTTCTACATCTGGATTTGTTATAAATCCTTGAGGATAGGGAATTGTTAGTGTGTTCATATGTTATTTTTATTCTTTATTTATTATTACTTGTTTTATTAAGTTTTTACTTATACACTTCTAAATTGAAGAGCTATTCCTAATTCTCCATCATTTGGTGTTACTGCGCCGGTTTCAGTTCCTACTACAGCTAGATTTGTATTAGCAGGTACAATTATACCAGCACCAGTTAAATCTAATTGACCTGATGCAAAAGTTCCATTATCTAATGCTGTTAAACTAAACAAAGGAGCTAAAGATACATAATTGGCTATTTGTGCATTTAATCCACTAGCTACTGATCCTATTGTAAAAGCTACTTGTTCACCACCACCTATACTTAATGCTCCATCACCACACCATACCCAGGTTACCATTTCTAATTGTAGATTTTGTGAACATGTTCTAGTTAAAGGAATCTGTGTATCTGGTGTAACATTACCAACCCATTCCATAAAATCATATCCTGCAGCTGCTGAAGCAAGGTTATTTACTAATCCATTAAAAATATATCTATTAGGATA
>Ga0209991_10000632_pt1 | contig 15523 bp, 15 predicted proteins | sample ChitaG_FD_183167 | JGI IMG/M metagenome (GOLD analysis project Ga0209991, IMG submission 183167) | Deep subsurface microbial communities from South Pacific Ocean to uncover new lineages of life (NeLLi) - Chile_00310 metaG (SPAdes)... | ecosystem: Environmental > Aquatic > Marine > Oceanic >...
ACCGGTGCCGAAAAGCGCCAGGGCCGGAATGAGGTAGACGAAGGGCGGAGTTGTCTGCATAAAGTCCAGCACCGGACGGACCAGTCGACTGAAGCTTTCGTTGTAGGCAGCCAGAATCCCCAACGGGACACTCGCAACAGTGGCGCTACCTGATCGAGAAAACCGCACGTACCAACACCAAACTTCTGCTCATCTCCGATGATGGTCGTGAGCCCGCTCACAGCCTCACACCTTCCGCTGATGCGCTGCGCCGGCCAGGGCGATGTCTTCCTCGCCGAGCGGTCCTACGACGTGCACCTGCTCAACCTCACCAACTCCGGTTGTCGATCAGCGGCAAGAATGTCCTGGCGTTCTCCTCGAGCCTCGACTGGAACATCGAGCGGGTAAAGGGCGGCAGCATCGCGACCGGAGGCCTGTTCAACACCACGCTGCGCGGCACCGGATGGGTGGCCCTCACCACCGACGGCCCGCCGGTCGTCCTCAATGCAGCCGAGGCACCGACCTTCGCGGACACCAAAGCGGTGGTCGCGTGGTCGGCGAACCTGCAGACGCAGCTGAAGACAAGCTTCAAGGCCGGTGCCCTGATCGGCCGTGGGGCCGGTGAGGCCGTGCAGGTGTCGTTCCACGGCAATGGATTCGTGCTTGTGCAACCCTCCGAAGGGTTCACCGTCGCAGCGCAGTAGCGCTCGGCTCACAGCTCGAGCAACACCGTCACCGGACCGTCGTTGACCAGCTCGACCTGCATGTGGGCGCCGAAGACGCCAGTCTGCACCTGGGCGCCGAGGGCCGTCAGCGCCCCGGCGAACGCGTCGACCAGCGGCTCGGCGACCACACCGGGCGCGGCGGCGTTCCACGTCGGTCGTCGTCCCTTGGCGGTGTTGCCGTAAAGCGTGAACTGACTGACCACCAGGATCGGCGCCGCGACGTCGCTTGCAGACAACTCATCGTCGAGAATCCTGAGCTTCCAAAGCTTTTCGGCCATCCGTCGCGCCTTGTCCAGGTCGTCGGTGTGCGTGACCCCGACCAGCGCCAGCAACCCCTGGCCATCCGGGTGGATCTCACCGATGAGATCGCCTTCGGCCGTCACGCGCGCGGAGGTGACCCGTTGAACGAGGACTCGCATGCCCGCGATCGTGCCACGCTAGAGAGATCCCAGGATCCGTTTCATGGCGGCGATCTCACGCGCTTGGGTCTCGATGATCTCGTGGGCCAAATGCACGGCGGCCTCGGACTGACCACCGGCGATTTCGGTCTGCGCCATCGCCACTGCACCCTCGTGATGCTGGATCATCCCGGTCAGAAATAGCCGGCTGGCATCGACTCCGTTCGCCTGCCGCAGCGCCTCTAGTTCCTGTTCGCTCAACATCCCCATGGCCTCATGGGTGGGCCCGGTCACCGATGAGCCCCCCGGGCATGTCGTGACCGTCGTGCCCAGAGGCCGGCGGCGCGGACTGTAACGATGGCGTCGGGCAACGCTGTGGTGATCGTGAACACGCCTTCGGCACCGCGGCGTCGACCACTAGTGCGAACCTCCGACAAGATGATTCAAGATATGCCGTGCGCTACTAGCGAAAGCACAGTGCCACAGCAGTTTTGACTAAGAGATGACAGCAGCCATGCGCGCGCGGAACAGATTCACATCTGCACGGATGCCCTTGAGATGATGCGCGCCGGCGAATGACCAGGTGAATCCCTCGTCATCGCCGATAGCTTCCCGCGTCGCCTCTGACACCAGCACTGAACCTGGCCTCGCAGCTCCCGTCACCCTGGCGGCGAGGTTTACCGGGCTACCGAACCAATCCCCTGCCCGGCTCACCGCCATGCCCGTGGCCACACCAACCCGCAGCTGAGGCATGGTCTCGTCACCCTCAGTCGCGTCGAGGAGCTTCAGGACGACATCGAGGATCGGTACCGGCTCGGGGCTGACCAGCATTACTTCGTCGCCGATGGTCTTGATGAATCGAACAGGCGCGACGGTGACGTCGCGAGTCAGATCCTCCAACCGCTGGCACAACTGTTCGAGATTCTCCGGAGGCACAACCTCGCCCAGTCGAGTGAACCCGACGAGGTCGGCGAAAGCAGCCGTCACCAGGCGCGCGCCAGGTAGGTGCTGACCCGCTGCCCGTTCGCTGGCGTTGATGGCGTCGGTCTCGATCGCGTGCCGCAGCTGCAGTAACAGCATGTCTTCGATCATCGGCCCCAACCGCGGGGCGACCTCGGCCACAAGCGTTTCAGATGCCTGAGCAATGTCCAGTTCTGTTGCTCCGGGACCCAACACAGCGGCCCAGCCGGCAGAGCGCATCGCCTCTGCCGCCCGAGAAAGGCCGTCGTACAGAATGCGGGTGACATGTACCAAGTCATCGGGACGGATCCCCGCGTCCAGAAAAGCACGAGCGAACTTGGCTGCCTCGGCATCGGCGCGAAGAAACACCGCGGCCTCCGGGTCGGCTACCCGCGGCAGCCCGATGGCTTGCTGAATCCGTTCGAACAACTCGAGATCGACCCCGAACTTCTCGGACGCTTCTCGCGCAGATACGTACTCACCGTCATCGCCGAAGACCCGACGCAAGCCCAGCGCCATCGGCGCCGACGCGTCGCGGATCTGGTCGATGCTGAAACCGCGCTCAATCAACCAAGGAATCAACTCGGCTCGCTCGGCACGCGCCCTGCCTTCGAGGCCATCGAGCAGCCCGGACGCGTCCAGATCGAGACTTTCAGCCACGGTGCCCAACCTATACCGCGCCGCTCGCCGAGACGATCTGCGGTTCCTACGAGCTATCGTGCCGCCGAGTTTGCATGGATTCCCGCCGATCCCGCCAGCACACTCCGCCAACCCGCTAGCACACTATGGGGCGGCGCTGCCCCCACGGCCTGGCCTGCTCGATCTGTGCGCTCAATGAGATCAGCGTCTCTTCATCACAGGGCCTGCCCAACAGCTGGATCGACGTCGGAGTGCCGCTGGCGTCTAGACCCCAAGGCACCACCGCGGCGGGTTGGCCCGTGACATTGGCGATCGCCTGAAACGGGACCCGGGCGGAGACCAGTGCGAGGGTGGCGATCGCTCCGCGCCGTTGATAGGCGCCTATCCGCGAGGGTCCTGTTGCGGTCCCCGGCGTGATCACCACGTCGACATCGTCGAAGACCGACAGGATCCGGGTGCTGAGCTCACCCTCCGCGGCCCGTATTGCCCGCATCCTGCGCTTGGAGACGAGTCGGCCGACGCGTGCGAAAGAACGGGTCCGGCGGTCCAGCCGCTGCGGGTGCGGCAGCGCCGCTACGTCGTCGCGGGCACCGCGGAAGCACCGCGGCAGTGCCTGGGCATAGACCGCCGCTAGCGGATAGTCCGGGTCGCGCTCCACCACCTGATGGCCAAGGTCTCGAAGTAGTGCGCCGGCTTCGGAGACCGCACGCCGCTGCGCCCGGCCCACCCGGGCGACCAAGGGTGGAGGGACCTTGGTGCTCAACGCTATTCGCAGACAACCGGGTTGCCGCCGGGCTGCCCCGACATACCCGCCCTCCGGTCCGGGCAATGTCGAGGTCGCGTCCAGAAAGAGCGCCGCATCCTCGACGGTGTGGGCCATCGGGCCGTTCACGCTCAGCCCACACCAGGCATCGTCGTGCGGTGCCAGCGAAACCCGGTCACGTTGAGGCTTGAGGCCGAACAGGCCACACCACGTGGACGGAATCCGGATCGATCCCATGCCGTCAGAACCCAGCGCCAGCGCGGCCAGGCCCGCCGCAACCGCGGCACCGCTGCCACCGCTGCTGCCACCGGGCGTGAGATCGGTGTTGTACGGGTTGCGCGTCGCTCCGTAAGTCACTGTTTCGGTGAAGGACCAGATCATCATTTCCGGCACAGCTGTCTTTCCAAGGACGACGGCGCCCGCGGCGCGCAGGCGTCGAACCACCTCGGCGTCGCGGGTTCTGGCCGGCCCGTGCGCAGCGGTTCCGTAGGCGGTCACCTCGCCGGCGACGTCGACGTCGTCTTTGATAGCGATCGGCACCCCTAGCAGCGGCAGCTGTTCCCCAGCATCGAGGCGAGCTTGCGCCTGGGCCGCCTCGCGTCGTGCGCTGTCGGCCATCACCACGCGATAGCACCGCAGCACCGGGTCGAGCGCGGCGATGCGGCTGAGGTACACCTCGATCAGCTCAGGTGAGGTGATCGCACCCTCTCTCAACAAGCGTGCTTGCTGCCCAGCACCAGCGAAGGCGAGTTCATCGGGGTTCATATAGGTCATTCTGCGCCTGGCCGGGGTGCGCCGCGGTTATTCCACCGGGCTAGCGTGACGGGATGTCTTGTGTGTTCTGCGCCGTCGTCGCCGGCGACGCTCCAGCCATCCAGATCTTCGAGGACGACCAGCACCTCGCCATTCTCGACATCCGCCCGTTCACCCGCGGCCACACATTGGTCATCCCCAAGCGTCACACCGTCGACCTGACCGATACGCCGCCGGAAACCTTGGCGCGGATGGCTAGGATCGGGCAGCGTATCGCCAACGCGGCCCGCGTTTCGGGTCTGCACGCCGACGGCAGCAACCTCGCCATCAACGACGGCAAGGCCGCGTTCCAGTCCGTCTTCCACATCCACCTGCATGTGGTTCCGCGCCGAAACGGCGACAAGTTGTCGTTCGCCAAGGGCATGCTGCTGCGCCGGGACGCCAACCGGGAGGAAACGGGACGGTTGTTGCGCCAGGCACTGGCGCAAATGGACTCCACAGACAAGGATTGATTGTATGGGCATTGCGAACTGGGTCGAGCAGCGCGCCGGATCCCGGCTGCTGATGCTGCACGACAAGATTTACAAGAGCACCAACGGACGCATCGGACATCATCTTCCGCTTCCCGGAGCCCCGCCGAGCCTGCTGCTCCACACTGTCGGGGCGAAGACCGGCAGACAGCGGACGAACACACTGTCCTACTTCCCCGAAGGCGGCAACTACTACGTCGTGGCCTCCAAGGGAGGTGACCCAAAGGCCCCCGGTTGGTATCACAACCTCAAGGCCGGTCCCGACATCGAAATCAATATAGGGCCCAGGAGATTCGGGGTAACTGCGACACCCGTGCTCGCCGATGACCCTGACTATCCACGGCTGTGGGCGTTCGTCAACGAGAAGAACGGGGATCGGTACAACGCCTACCAGAGCAAGACCTCGCGCAAGATCCCGTTGGTCCGGCTGACACCGAGAAATTCCCCATAGTTTCGGCGTGGTCATCGGCGGTGAGCGACGATCAGCACGCCGAAATCGCCAGAGAAAAGACCGCGTCCATCATCGCGGGGGTGAGCCGACCCGTGAAGGTGTTCTGCTGGCTGGGGTGATAGCAGCCGAGCAACTGTACCGGGCCGCCCGGCGTGGTCAACGCCGCGCGCGCGGCGTGGCCGAACTTCGGCGCAGGCGTGCCCGCAGATCCGCCCGTCCTGCGTATCATCGCCAGCACCGCCTGCCAAGCGAAACCGCCTAGCGCGACGATCACTTGCACATCGGTTCCCATCAGGCGCCATTCGGCGTCCAGCCACGGTGCACAGTTGCCGCGCTCATCCGGCGTCGGCGCGTTCCCCGGGGGCGCACACCGCACCGCGGCAACCACACGTACATCGTTGAGCGTCAACCCGTCCGCGCTGTCGGTGCAGATGGCCTGATTGGCCAGCCCGCTGCGATGCAGCGACCCGAACAGGAAGTCACCGGAGCGGTCGCCGGTGAACACCCGGCCGGTGCGGTTGGCGCCGTGGGCGGCCGGGGCGAGCCCGACGACGAGTATCCGCGGTCGATCCGAACCGAATCCCGGAGCCGGCCGGCCCCAGTACGGCTCGTCTGCATAGGACCGGCGTTTGACAACGGCCGTCTCCTCCCGCCACTGGACCAGCCGGGGACAAGCGCGGCACACCGACACTCGCGCGTCGATCTGCGCGACGGTTCTGGCCGCCGCCATCTTCGTCACCTGGGCGGGCGTTGACGCTATCGGCGTGCGTGCGGTCGCGGGGTCACCCGGCCACCCCGAACCCGGGCGAACAGGGGAATCGAACTGGCCTCCGATACGCGGGTGGGGCCGCGGGAGCAGTGGTGGGAGAGACGGCGTCACACGTCCACTCTGGCCCACCATCGCCATACCGAAAAAACCGCTGGTCGACCCATCACACCCGCTGCTACATTCGCCGCGATACCCATGAAGCAAGCCCGTGCGTCGCGCAGCAGCCGCAGCCCGATGATGCTGATCCTGTTCGCCGCGCTGATGGCGGGAGCGGGCAACGGCATTTCGATCGTCGCCTTCCCCTGGCTGGTTCTTCAGCGGACCGGGTCCGCGCTCGACGCCTCGGTCGTCGCGATGGCCGGCACCCTGCCGCTGCTGGCTGCGACATTGATTGCCGGTGCTGCCGTGGATTTTCTCGGGCGCCGGCGGGTGTCGATGATCTCCGACGCTCTGTCCGCAGTGTCGGTGGCAGCGGTGCCGGTGTTGGCCTTGGTGTTCGGGGCCGACGTCATCAACGTGGCGGTGCTGGCAGTGTTGGCGGCGCTGGGCGCGCTGTTCGACCCCGCCGGAATGACTGCCCGCGAAACGATGCTGCCGGAGGCCGCGAACCGTGCAGGCTGGACCCTCGACCACGCGAACAGCGTCTACGAGGCGATCTTCAACCTCGCCTACATCGTCGGGCCCGGCATCGGAGGCCTGCTGATCGCGACGCTCGGCGGTGTCAACACGATGTGGGTCACCGCCGGGGCGTTCGTGTTGTCGATCTGCTCCATCGGGGTTCTGCGTCTCGAGGGCGCGGGCACGCCTGATCGTGCGGTGCGCGCCGGTGGAGTGCGGTCCGGGATAGTCGAGGGTCTGCGCTTCGTGTGGAACAACCGCGTGCTGCGCACGCTGGCTTTCGTCGACCTGGCGGCCACCGGGCTGTACATGCCGATGGAGAGCGTGTTGTTCCCGAAGTACTTCACCGACCGCGACGAGCCGGTACAGCTGGGCTGGGTCCTGATGGCGCTGAGTATCGGCGGGCTCGTCGGCGCGCTGGGCTACGTAGTCATATCGAAGTACATGCGCAGGCGGACCGTGATGCTGACCGCCGTTCTCACCCTCGGCGTGGCCATGACCATCATCGCCTTCCTGCCGCCGCTGCCGGTAATCCTCCTACTGTGTGTTGTGGTCGGCTTCGTCTACGGGCCGATTGCGCCGATCTACAACTACGTCATGCAGACCCGCGCGCCCCAGCACCTGCGTGGCCGAGTCGTCGGGGTGATGGGATCGCTGGCCTACGCCGCGGGACCACTGGGTCTGATCCTGGCCGGTCCACTTGCCGACGCGGCCGGGTTGCACACCACGTTTTTGGCCCTGTCGCTACCGATGCTGATGCTGGGCATCGTCGCGGTATTCCTGCCGGCGCTGCGCGACTTGGACGAGCCACTGCGTGATTTGGACGAGCCACTGCGTGATTTGGACGAGCCACTGCGTGATTTGGACGAGCCACTGCCGACACCGCCCTAGGATTGCGGCGTGGAGTCCCACCCAGACACGCTAGCGAGCCTGATCTGCGCACTTCCAGACGGCACGGTCGTCACCGATCCAGACATCCTCGAGGGCTACCGGCACGACCGCGCAGCGGATCCGACTGCAGGCATGCCGCTGGCGGTGGTTCGGCCGCTGCGCACCGAGGACGTACAGACGGTGCTGAGGTGGGCCACCACGCACCGGATCGCGGTCGTCCCGCGCGGCATGGGCACCGGCTTGTCTGGCGGCGCGACGGCGCTGGACGGCAGCATCGTGCTGAGCACCGAGAAGATGCGCGACATTGCGGTCGACCCCGTCACCCGCACCGCCGTCGCACAACCGGGCTTGCTCAATGCGGAGGTGAAGGCGGCGGTTGCCAAGTATGGAATGTGGTACCCGCCAGACCCGTCGTCGTTCGAGATCTGCAGCATCGGCGGCAACATCGCCACCAATGCCGGCGGCTTGTGCTGTGTGAAGTACGGCGTGACCACCGACTACGTGCTCGGCCTTCAGGTTGTGCTGGCCGACGGCACCGCGGTACGCCTTGGGGGACCCCGCCTGAAAGACGTTGCAGGCCTGAGTCTGACCAAGTTGTTCGTCGGCAGCGAGGGCACGCTGGGCGTGATCACGGAGGTGACGCTGAAGCTATTACCCGCACAGCACCGGGGGTGCACGGTCGTGGCGACGTTCGACTCGGTGGCAGCCGCCTGTGATGCTGTGGCCACGGTGACCTCCAAGATCCGACCGTCCATGCTGGAATTCATGGACGCCGTAGCGATCAATGCGGTCGAGGACAAGCTCAAGATGGGTTTGGACCGCACTGCCGCTGCGATGATGGTCGCCGCCTCCGATGAGAGGGGGGCTGCGGGCGCTTCCGATGCCGAGTACATGACCGGCGTGTTCGCCGAACATGGTGCGACAGAGGTGTTCTCGACCAATGATCCCGACGAGGGTGAGGCGTTTGTCGCTGCGCGCCGATTCGCGATCCCCGCCGTGGAGGCGAAGGGCGCGCTGCTTCTCGAGGATGTCGGCGTTCCGTTGCCCGCTCTCGCCACGTTGGTATCAGGGGTGGAAAAAATAGCAGAGCAGCACGACCTGATGATCTCGGTGATCGCGCACGCCGGCGACGGCAACACCCATCCGCTGATCGTCTACGACCCCACCGACGCCGCGATGACCGATCGGGCCAACAGGGCGTTCGGCGAGATCATGGATCTAGCGGTGGGCCTGGGCGGCACGATCACCGGCGAGCACGGGGTCGGGAGGCTCAAACGGCCGTGGCTGGCCGGCTACCTCGGCCCCGAGGCGATGGCACTCAACGGTCGCATCAAAGCCGCACTCGATCCGGACAACATCCTTAACCCGGGTGCCGCAATCTGAGCCCGCTGTTGACACATTCCGGTGATATGTCGTACAAATAAGACATGTCTGCACTTTTGTCTCAGAGCTCGCCTACCCAGTTCCAGTTGGCTGACGCCGCTACCTGGTCGGATCCATGGCCGATGTATCGCGGACTACGCGACCACGACCCCGTGCATCACGTAATTCCCGCAGACCGGCCTGAACACGACTACTACGTGTTGTCCCGGCACGCCGATATCTGGGCCGCAGCCCGTGACCATGAGACGTTCTCGTCGGCCCAGGGCCTGACCGTCAATTACGGCGAACTGGACCTCATCGGGCTCGCAGACAACCCGCCCTTGGTCATGCAAGACCCGCCCGTGCACACCGAGTTCCGCAAACTGGTGGCCCGCGGTTTCACACCCCGCCAGGTTGAGGCAGTCGAACCCAAGGTCCGGGAGTTCGTCGTTGAACGCATCGAGGGGCTACGCGCCAATGGTGGAGGCGATATCGTCGCCGAGCTATTCAAACCCCTGCCGTCGATGGTGGTCGCCCACTACCTCGGCGTGCCTGTGGAGGATCGGGGCCAATTCGACGGCTGGACAGACGCGATCGTGGCGGCCAACACCGCCGAGGGCGGGATCGGTGCGGCACTGGACACGCTCGGTGATGCACTCGGCGGCATGATGGCGTACTTCACCGCGTTGATCGAGCGGCGACGGACCGAGCCCGAGGACGATACCGTCTCGCACCTGGTGGCCGCGGGAGTCGGCGCCGACGGCGATATCGCGGGTGTGCTGTCGATTTTGGCGTTCACCTTCACGATGGTCACCGGAGGCAACGACACCACCACCGGCATGCTTGGCGGCGCAGTGCAGCTGCTGCACCAGCGACCCGAGCAGCGACGTCTACTGGCCGCGCAACCGGAACTGATACCCGACGCGGTCGACGAGTTTCTCCGACTGACCACGCCGGCACAGATGCTCGGCCGGACTGTGACCCGAGATGTCACCATCGGCGATGTCACCATCCCCGAAGGCCGCAGGGCAATGTTCCTCTACGGGTCAGGTAACCGAGACGAACGCCAGTACGGCCCAGATGCGGCCGAACTCGACGTCACCCGCCGGCCGCGAAACATACTTACCTTTAGCCACGGCGCACACCACTGTCTCGGCGCCGCCGCTGCCCGGATGCAGTCGCGGGTGGCGCTCACCGAGTTGCTAGCGCGGATCCCAAATTTCGAGGTGGACGAGACCGGGATCACATGGGCCGGTGGTAGTTACGTGCGACGACCACTGTCAGTGCCCTTTTCGGTGATGACCTGATGGCCGGCGACTGGTTAGCAGTGCGCCGCACCGAGGTGGCCGCCGACCGTATCCTGATCGCAGCAGGCGAGCTGTTCAGCAAGAAAGACGCAGCAACGGTCGGCATGCACGAGATCGCCTCGGCTGCAGGCTGTTCGCGCGCCACACTGTACCGCTACTTCGAGAACCGCGAAGCCCTCCACACCGCCTATGTGCACCGTGAGAGCTACCGGGTCTACCGGGAGACGACCGAGCAGATCTCGGCGGTGGTGGATCCGCGGGAGAGGCTGATCGAAGGAATACTCGCCTCACTGCGCAACGTCCGCGAAAGGCCGGCCCTGGCATCGTGGTTTGCCGCCACGCAACGGCCGATCGGTGGCGAGATCGCCGAACAGTCTCAGGTGATTGAGTCGCTCACAAAGGCGTTCTTAGCCTCCCTGGGGCCCGACGACCCGGATCTCGCCGGGCAACGTGCACGCTGGCTAGTCAGAGTGATGACCTCACTGCTGCTGTTTCCCGGTCACAACGAAGCCGACGAACGCAGCATGCTCGAACAGTTCGTCGTCCCGGCTGTGCTGCCAGTTCGGCGGGCCGATCAAGCGTTCTGATGCCGCGCGTGACGCCAGCGTGGCAACTACTACCTGACCCGGGTAAATCGGTGCAACAACCAGGCCAGCGGAACGGTGAGCGCCAACGTCACCGAGAACAGCAGCCAGACCGAACCGGTGTAAATCGGAAACCTCAGGATCTGCACCATCGCCAGCTCCATGATGATCAGGTGAATCAGGAAGATCTCGTAGGAAATCTCACCTAGGAAGACCATAGGGCGACTACCCATCACCCGCACATACAGACCGTATCGTGTCCCCTCTTCCCTCAACGCCAACGGCGCAACAGCCAGCGTAGCGATCACGGCGTAGAACGCGGTCTTGAACAGCGCCTCTCGCAACTCGGCGGGTAAGGTCGTCGGCTCTCCGGCGATCGGCGTCGACACGATGAAGTAGCTCACAATCGCCAGCGGGACACAGGCCAGTGCATAGGCGCGCACGCCTAGCGGCTGCAGCGCAGCCAGCACCATCCCACCGACGAACCATGCCAGATAGCCCGGCAACCATAGCCTGGCACCGTCGGGCAGAAAGTCCGTAGTGTGCACCAGGATCAACCAGGCGGGCGACACCATCGCCAGACCGGCCAGGCCGGCCAGCAGCCGCCCAGGCCGCCATCGCCGTCGGCAGAGCAGTACCAGCAACAAGTACGCCAGAAGCGGCAGCGCCACATAGAATGCGACCTCGACTGCAAGACTCCACATCTGGGTAAGCCCTTGGTGCAGAAAGGAATACAGATAGTGGTCGGTGTATATCTGGCTCAGGGTGAGGTTACGGAACAACCCTTCCCAGGTATGTCCGGGGTTGGGGCCGGCCATACGGAAGTGGTACAGCAAATAGGCCGCGATCACGGTGATCGCGTAGGCAGGCATGATTCGGCGCACCCGGTGCCACGCGTAGCGGCGCACCGACGGTCCAGGACCACCGGAGGCAGCAGCCTTAACCCAGGGCGCGAACAACAAGAAACCCGAAAGCACGAAGAAGATCGGCACCCCGATCTCCATCCGCGAGTACACCAACCCGACGTAGCCTTGCGGATATTTTCCCGTGGTGTATGCGGCGTGAGTCAGCACTACCAGTAGCGCTGCGACAGCGCGGATCCCAGTGAGCGAGTCAACACGTCCAGTCGCGGTGATCGACTCGAGGCCACCCTGCGCTTCGAGTTCTCTTGACTCAGCCATTGGGCCCGGCCTCAGTTGGACTTTCGGCGCGCCTTAGGCCCGCGCTCGGGTTCCAGGTGGATCAGCTGACCCTGGATCCTGGTGTGTTCCAGCGCCTTCAGGGTCTGCCTGGATAGCTTGGCCGGCAGTTCCACCAGCGAGTGATCCACCTTGATCGTGATGTGGCCGAAATCGCTACGGTGCAGCCCGCCCTCGTTGGCGATGGCGCCCACGATTGCGCCGGGAGCGACCTTGTGCCGCTTACCGACCGTGATTCGGTACGTCGCGAGGTCGCTGCGCCGCGCACGGGGCTTGCGGGGTGGGCCCTCATCACGCTTCTGGCGGTCAGCGCGCTCGCGGCGCTTCTCCGGCGGCGGCTCCGTCATCAAGAACTCTCCGCCGTCGCGGCTCATCAACGCCAGAGCCGCGGCGATGTCGGCCAGCGGCACGTCGTTGTCACGCTCGTAACCCTCAATCAGCTTGCGGAACAACTCGATTCCCGGAGATGCCAGGGACTCGGTGATCGAATCTCGAAACTTCTCCACGCGCTGGGCGTTGACGTCGTCGACCGATGGCAACTGCCCCTCGATGAGTTTCTGTCGGGTCACTCGCTCGATCGAGCTGAGAAGATGCCGCTCGCGCGGCGTGACAAACAACAACGCGGCCCCCGAACGACCGGCACGCCCGGTACGTCCGATGCGATGCACGTAGGACTCCGGATCGTGGGGAATGTCGTAATTCAGCACATGTGAGATGCGCTCAACGTCGAGCCCGCGCGCGGCCACATCCGTGGCGATGAGGATATCAAGCTTGCCATCCTTGAGCGCAGCGATGGTCCGCTCACGCACGGCCTGAGGGATGTCGCCATTGATGGCAGCCGCGGAAAAGCCTCGGGCGCGAAGCTTCTCGGCGACCTCCTCGGTGGCCTGCTTCGTACGGACGAACACGATCATCGCTTCGAACGGCTCTACCTCAAGCAGTCTGGTGAGCGCGTCCATCTTTCGCGCCCCCGCCACCTGTATGTAGCGCTGCGTGATGTTATCGGCTGTCGCGGTCTTAGATTCGACCTTCACCTGCACCGGATCGTGCAGATATTTAGTGGTGATCTTGCGGATTGCCGGCGGCATGGTCGCCGAGAACAGCGCGACCTGCTTGTACTCCGGGGTGCCTTCGAGAATGCGCTCAACGTCTTCGGCGAACCCCATTTGCAACATCTCGTCGGCCTCGTCAAGGACCAGGTAGTCGAGATGCGAAAGGTCCAGACTGCCCTTCTCCAGGTGATCGATGACCCGGCCCGGCGTCCCGACGACAACCTGGGCGCCGCGCCTGAGCCCGGCCATCTGGGGGCCGTACGGGGACCCGCCATAGATCGGCAGCACGTTGACCCGAAGATGCGCACCGTAGCGACTGAACGCCTCCGCGACCTGCAATGCCAGCTCGCGCGTGGGCGCCAACACCAGGGCCTGGGTAATCCGGCTGGAGGTGTCAATCTTGGACAGGATCGGGATCGCGAACGCCGCGGTCTTCCCGGTTCCAGTCTGAGCTAGTCCCACCACGTCAGAGCCGGCCAGCATGGCCGGGATGGTTGCCTCTTGGATGGGTGAGGGCGTCTCGTATCCGACATCGACGATGGCCTGCAGCACCGAGGGGTGAATCTGCAGGTCAGCGAAGCTCAGGTCGCCAGCCCGGTCAACATTGTCGGGCTCGGCGTTCGAAGACGTCATTGGGGTGGCAGTCTAGTGCCAGCCCCTGTGTTGTCCCGCCAGCGCGCCTTCGACCACGCCAATAACGGGGCCGGTACGGTGCGCACTTGTGAACAGGACGGCGACAATCGGCACCTGGGTGAGTACGCTGGCAGCCGTCGCGGTGCTGACGCTCGCGGGCTGCGACTCGGGCGACTCGACAGCGTCCAAGACGCCGGAGCCGACAGCGGGTTCGACAGCGGGTTCGACACCGTCCCCGTCCTCACCGCCGGCCTCACAATCGGCTACCGGGGAACCCGGCACGTCAGCGGCAGACGATCCATGCGCGATCGATCTGGCCGCACCCGAGATCGCCAAGGCGGCTTCCGCCCTGCCCCGCGACCCGCGCAGCAACCAAGGCTGGAACCCCGAACCGCTCGCCGGCAACTACAACGAATGTGCGCAACTCTCGGCGGTGATCATCAGGGCCAACACGAACTCGGACAACCCCAACACCCGCGCGCTGCTGTTCCATCGGGGCAAGTTCATCCCGACTGGGGTACCCGATACCTATGGGTTCAACGGCTTGGACCGCGCGGCAACCACGGGCGACACGGTCGCGCTGGAGTACTCCAGCGGCGTACCCGAACTGGACAGCGTGGTGAAGTTCCGATGGAACGGCAGCGGTGTGGAGCTGATCGGCAACACCGGCGGGTAACCTCACGCTGGTTTCCCACGGCTACCGAGGTGTCGGCGGGCTGACTTACAGTGGCTGCGTGTTCGTCGCAACCGACGCGGGCGAAGACCGCGTCATTTACAGCGCCTCCGACCTCGCCGCCGCCGCGCGCTGCGAGTACGCGCTCCTGCGCTCGTTCGACGCTCGGCTGGGCCGGGGTCCGGCAGTGTCGTCCGACGACGAACTTCTGGCCCGCACCGCCGAACTCGGCGACGACCATGAGCAGCGGCATCTCGATGAACTGCGCCAGCGGCCAGAGTTCGGCGACATCACAGTCATCGGCCGGCCGGACTACACCGTAGCGGGCCTGGCCGCCGCAGCCGATCAGACGCTGCGCGCAATCAGGCGCAGCGCACCGCTGATCTATCAAGCCGCCATGTTCGACGGCCGCTTCGTCGGCTTCGCCGACTTCCTGATCCTGGAGAATTCCCCGGCCGGAGACCGCTACCGGCTGTGTGACACCAAACTGGCCCGCTCGGTCAAGGTGGAGGCACTGCTGCAGTTGGCCGCCTACGCCTACACACTGATAGCCGCGGGCGTTTCGGTGGCACCCGAGGTAGACCTGGTCCTGGGCGACGAGACCACAGTCAGTCACCGCATCGACGAACTGCTCGAGGTATACCGACCGCGCCGGGCGGCGCTGCAGCGCCTGCTCGACGAGCATCTGGCCGGCGGCCGGCCGGTGGCCTGGGAGGACGAGGACGTCCGCGCCTGCTTCCGGTGCTCCGAATGCGAGCTAGAGGTCCGCGCGCACGATGATCTGTTGCTGGTCGCTGGCATGCGAGTCAGCCAGCGCGCCCGACTGATCGACGCAGACATCACCACGGTGCATGCGCTGGCCGGGCACAGCGGCCCGGTTCCTGAAATGTCAGCCCGCGCTGTCACCGCGCTCACCGCGCAGGCGCGCCTGCAGGTGGCCGACCCGGTGGACGGCAAGCCGGCCTATGAGGTCGTTGACCCGCAGCCACTGATGGTGTTGCCCGACGCCGACAAAGGCGATCTGTTCTTCGACTTCGAGGGTGACCCCCTGTGGAGCGCCGATGGCCGCGAATGGGGGCTGGAGTACCTGTGGGGAGTGCTGAGCGCCGCCGGTGAATTTCACCCGTTCTGGGCTCATGACCGCGCCGGCGAGCGGCGGGCGCTCATCGACTTCCTCGCCTTTGTCCGCAAGCGGCGGCGGCGCTTTCCCGGTATGCACATCTACCATTACGCCCCT
>Ga0209991_10000634_pt1 | contig 15501 bp, 14 predicted proteins | sample ChitaG_FD_183167 | JGI IMG/M metagenome (GOLD analysis project Ga0209991, IMG submission 183167) | Deep subsurface microbial communities from South Pacific Ocean to uncover new lineages of life (NeLLi) - Chile_00310 metaG (SPAdes)... | ecosystem: Environmental > Aquatic > Marine > Oceanic >...
ACACAGAAACTGTTAGAGCATTCCTCTCCACATCTAACAAATAAGGTGTACACAAATGTTGATCCTGTGCTTCGTCAATCCGTGAATCAGCTACCGATAGAGCAATGGTTAGGGCAATAATATACTCCAGAGCCATATTGAGCACCTGTTGACTCGTCCTGTGGGTCGTCCTCCGAAAAAGCCAATTGTTCTGTATCACAGCTTCCAGTACCAAGCAGCCAGTTGGGAAAAATCCAGACGAGTCGTTGCCAAGGTCGAATGGCACGCAGAGGAGTTGTTCCCCAGAGTCGGTTTTATCGTGACCAATTTTCGCTGGAAATCCAGCAATGTGGTCAAGTTTTATAACAAACGTGGAACAGCAGAACAATGGATCAAGGAAGGCAAGTATGCCTTGAAATGGACGCGGCTGTCCTGTCATGATTTCGATGATAATCAGGTTCGGCTCCAACAGTTCTTTATGGCGTATAATATTGGTAACTTCCTGCGGCGTTTAGCACTGCCCAAGTCGATTAACGACTGGTCATTGCGTACCATGCGGGAAAAGTTAGTTAAGATCGGAGCCAAGGTCGTAAGCCATGCTCGCTACGTGACGTTTCAAATGGCAGAAGTGCTGGTTTCCAAGTCCCTGTTCTATGAAATCCTTGCAAAAATTCATTGCTTGAAGCCAATACCGAATGGATATGACTAATGCCAAAAATTGCTGAAAAACCTGATTTGATGAACGCTATAGTGGTCAGGGTCTGGACAGAATTGGGAACCGGGAGATTTTTGGAGCCGGAAGTCCCGTGTTTTTATGTGAATTTAAGGAAAACCGGGCATGGGATGGATTATTCTTGGCCCTACAACAGGCTTTTTGGTAAAATTATCGATGTCGTTAGGAGAAAATCATGTTTTGTAAACGTTTAAATGGGAAATGTCAGACATAGGTTTTAATTTGGGAACCATTGAGTGAAACTAAGATAAAAGGGATAATCATGTCTGTAAAGTCAAGCCGACGAGATTTTCTCAAGACTATTGGACTGGCTTCTGTTTCTGCTGCCGCTTTGTCCGGTTGTACTGGGATAAAAAAGTTTACAAATAAATCTAAAGTTTCTAAGCCTAACGTTGTTTTTATTTTGGCTGATGACATGGGTTGGGGTGATGTTGAAGCCTATAACCCGGAATCGTTGATCCCTACCCCAAACATCAATCGTCTGGCCAAGGAAGGGTTACGTTTTACAGATGCTCATTCCTGCGGGGCTTTGTGTTCTCCCACTCGTTATGGGATTATGACCGGACGATTTTATTGGAGGAGCCACAAGAAACATTCACTGGTTATGCCGTACGATCCTCCGGTCATTCCAACGGAACGATTAACTTGGGGGCGACTTATGCAAGAGTGCGGATATGAAACCGGGTTTGTGGGTAAATGGCATTTGGGATTATGGTATCGATCTAAGAAGCTACCGGGATACCAACGTCAGTTCACCATGAATGAAGATGAGATTGATTTTAGTAGAACTGTCGTGGGCGGCCCATGTGATCTGGGCTTCGATTATTTCTTCGGGACTGCCGGTTGCTCCACCAGTGATGCACCTTATTGTTTTATCGAGAATGACTCCTGGGTTGGAATACCGTCGGTTCAATCTTCTGAGGAGTTGCACAAGTTGCCCGGTTTTTATCCAGGTTTAATGGCATCAGACTGGGATCTGGAACAAGTGGATGTCAAATTAGCCGAAAAAGCTGTCAGTTTTATAAACAACCATATAAAAAAGAATCCAAATAAGCCATTTTTCCTTTATTATGCGTTGTCAGCCCCGCATATTCCCTGGGTAAATCCAGAATTCATTCGCGGCGCCAGCCGGGAAGGTCCACGGGGCGATATGAACGCGCTGGTGGATTGGTGTGTTGGTGAAGTTCGCCAGACGCTAGAAGACCAGGGTATTTTGGATGATACCATTATAATTTTTACCAGTGATAACGGACCCCGTCGAGGCGCCAACGGTCATAAATCAACAGGTCCTTTTCGAGGTTATAAAAATTCGGCGTATGAGGGAGGGCATCGGGTGCCGTTCATTATTCGTTGGCTGGGAAAGATCAAGGCCGGGGAGCGTTGTGACACCCCTATTAGTTTAACTGATATGATAGCAACTTTCGCCAACTATCTAAATTACCCCCTACCCGATAATGCAGCCGAGGATAGCATGAACATTTTGCCCACTTTTTTCGATGAGGACCCCCGATTGATACAGCGGCCAGCATTGATCGCCGATACTGGCGGTCATGTCTCCGAAATCGGTGACTTTTCTATCCGGCAGGGAAAATGGAAACTCATCGAGAAAAATATTAAAACATCCAGTTCCCAAAAAACGGCGAATTATGAGCTATATAATATGAAAAAGGATCCCTATGAAACCAAAAACCTAGCTGATGCCCATCCGGAAAATGTTGACCAAATGACATGCCTTTTACAGGTCTGCAAGCAAACTGGACTGAGATTTATTAATGATAAAGCACTTTTTCGTTATTAAAACACTTAATTAGAACACGGGGCAACCGTGTAACTTATTGACTCACAAAATGGTTATTCTATGGAAGGAAAAATTAATGGTTACAGAAAAACAGCAGGAAAATAAAGTTCGTCAATGGGTATTGGACGCCGAAGAAAGATGCCGGGAGCATATTTATGAAACTCCGCTGGAATACTCAGTCTACCTGAGCAAACTGGCATCTGCGGAGGTTTATTTGAAGTTGGATCTGGTGCAAAAAACCAGTTCGTTCAAATTTCGTGGCGCCGTCAGCAAAATAATGTCTTTAACCGAAGAAGAATTGGACAAGGGTGTAGTGACGGCATCGACCGGAAATTTTGCCCTTGCTGTGGGCGAAGCTGCGAAAATACGCGGTTGTGACCTCACTATTTATGTTGCCGAAAATATCGCAGCTTCCCGCTTGCAAATAATGAAGGATCATGGCTTTGAGGTGGAGCTTTACGGGCAGGACGGCTGGGCTCCCGAAAAGCGTGCCCGACAAGTGGCCGAAGAAGAAGGTAAAATATATATTTCACCCTACAACGATCCCATCGTGGTTGGCGGTCAGGGCACCTGTGGCTTGGAAATCTTCAGGCAGTTGCCTGATGTGCAGGCCGCTTTTTTTGCTGTGGGTGCCGGCGGATTGTGTTCCGGTTCAGGGGGCTGGCTAAAATCTATCAATCCAGATATTAAGATCATAGGGGTTTCACCAGAAAGATCTCCGGTTATGTACGAATCTGTCAAAGCCGGCAAAATGTTAGAGATGGAAACATTTCCGACCCTGGCTGACACCTGTGCCGGCGGCGTGGACTTGGATAGTATCACACTGGAGTTGCTTCAAAAATATGCGGACGAGCTCACTCTCCTGACTGAAGATGAGATCGCAAACGCCATACGCATTTTATTCGAACATCATCGCCTGGTCGTCGAAGGTTCGGGAGCCCTGAGTGTAGGTGGTTTCCTCAAACTGAAGGACACGTTTAAAGCAAAAAAGGTGGTGCTGACAGTTTGCGGCCGGAATATCGACCTGGATTTGTTCAAGAAGATCATTGCTTGAACCCGTCCAAGCAATTTTCTGTAATGCGGGGACAGTCACCGACACGGCGAGTGAAAACAAAACTACGGCAAGATTAATGGGTTCACCATCGGCTTATATATACGGTTGCTTTAAATCAGCAAACGTATGTTCAAAACATTCACCATATTTTGCATTCTTAAGTTTTTGGTATTACCAATCCTATGGATTTGCGATTTTGGTGATTTTATGAGCTATTTGGTGTTTTGGTTGTAGAAAATATGGAACGACCGGCACCCTGATTGTAATCCAATGAAAATTTTGATATTATCATTGAAACGAAAGGCTTGGTTGTGTAGCCAAGCGTTTAATATGGGAAATCCTATATCAGAGGACTTCCAGAATTGCAATTTAACTTGTAGGTTTCTCTTCAGTTTAAGGAACATATACTGGTAACAACAAAGTGTTAATAGTATAGTTATCAACGTAAGATAGCTCCGGTTGATAAAATTATTGTAGGTAGCTGAAGATGGACAGAGGGATAAATCAAATATGTCGCTAAATATTTAACGCCCTTTTTTTCGCTTAAATATTAGAATTGTAATCCCAAAAAAAAAGGATTATATTGCCGATGATGAGCTTTAGTCGCAGGGATTTTTTACGAATGGCTCTGGCTGGAACCGCTCTCTCCCCGCTTACTTATTTTCAGGCCTGCCGAAGTGTTTCAAAACCTCCTAACATTGTCATTTTTCTGGCCGATGACTTGGGCTACGGGGACTTGGGCTGCTATGGGAATCCGATCAACCGGACCCCGAACATCGACCGTTTTGCCTCAGAGGGAATCCGGTTCACCGATTTCCATTCAGCCGGAACGGTCTGTTCGCCGGCCCGGGCATCGCTTCTCACCGGCCGCCATCCCTACAGGCTTGGTTTCTACTACCTCTTGGGAGGCGGAGCCCATTTGAAGCGCGAAGAGATAACCATTTCCTCGCTCCTCAATCAAGCTGGCTATGAGACATGTTTTGCAGGAAAATGGCATCTGACCGACTTTGACAGTCCGGAAAAAGGACAGCCCGATCCAAACGATCACGGCTTCGACCACTGGTTCGGAACTGTTCTCAACGCCTTCGACGGACCCGAAAATCCTGGGAAATTTTACCGCAACGGAAAACCGGTGGGGCAGATTTCTGGCTGGTACTGCGACGCCATCGTGGAAGAGGCCGCAGACTGGCTCCGAAAGAAGAGGGACAAGGATAGACCTTTTTTTCTTCTGCTCTCCAGCCATGAACCTCACACGCCAATCGCTCCTCCAGAACACCTTGCGGATGTGTTCGACAACGATACAGTCGAACGCCTGGAGAACAAAATTGAGTACGGTGGTGTCCCGCGACCGGAAAATAAGGACATTGAAGCCAATAAAAAATTCTATTACGGAACAGTTGCTCAATTAGATGCAGCATTTGGAAACCTCATGCAGAATTTGGATGAAGAAGGGCTTCGGGAAAAAACTCTCGTTCTTTTCACCAGCGACAACGGTCCGGAGTATCCCGTTAACTTTATGGAGTCCCATGGCCGTTGGGACGACCCCCTCAGGGACCGCTGTTTTGGTACCCCTGGACCTCTGCGGGGAATGAAGCGCTTCACCCACGAGGGTGGACATCGTGTTCCGGGGATCGCCCGCTGGCCCCGTAGCATACCTGCAGGAGTAGAGAGCGATGCTTTGATCAACGGCACAGATCTCTTGCCTACTCTCTGCGAGTTGGCCGGGATATCCGTTCCGATTGATCGAACTATCGACGGTGAAAGCGTGACATCCGCCCTAAAGGGAAAGCCATTCAGCCGGAAAAAACCGGTCTGCTGGAACGCTCCCGTACATGAGCATGAATTCGTTCCGGCAATGACTATGAGAGATAAGAATTTCATCCTTGTGGCCTGGTTCAACGACAAGGCGCCTGATTTACTTTGGATGGACTGGATAAAGACCGCCCGTCCCGAACGATACGAGTTGTATGACTTAAGCCAAGATATCGGTCAGGCCGAAAATCTTTCGAAACGGATGCCTTATAAGGTCAAAGAGCTTGCTGTAAAGATGGACCTCCTCTGGAGAGATATACAGACAGAAGCTCCCATCTGGCCGGAGTGGAAAGCTAAATGAGATGAAAAGTCAGACCAGAAGAAAATTTCTGAGGTCCATCGGGGCCGCAACCGTGTCTGCAGGGTTCTTATCGGTACTGTCAGGTCTCGGTTTGACTCGGTGTTCTGCGGACAGGAAGAAAAAGCCGAATGTGATTCTGGTCATGACGGATGACCAAGGATATGGAGACATCGGGGAGCACGGCAATCCCTACGTCAAGACACCAGCCCTGGATCAATTGTTTGAGGAAAGCGTGCGCCTGAAAAATTTTCATGTCGATCCTTGCTGCTCGCCCTCACGCGCCTCACTGCTGACCGGACAGTATTCGGCTCGATCGGGAGTCTGGCACACCATTGGCGGTCGATCCTTGCTACGGAAAGATAAACTCACGATGGCAAACTTTTTCCGGTCAGCTGGCTACAAAACCGGTATCTTCGGTAAGTGGCATCTCGGCGACAACTATCCCTTCAGGCCGCAGGATCGGGGTTTCGAGGAGGTCTTGGTCCATAAAAGCGGTTTCGTCGGAAACAGATGGGATCACTGGGGAAATGATTACTATGACGACACCTATTACAGGAACGGCAAACCTGAAAAATTCAAGGGATATTGCAACACTGTCTGGTTCGACGAAGCCATCAAATTTATAAAGAATAACCGTCAAAACCATTTTTTCTGTTTTCTTTCAACCAACATTCCCCATGCACCGCTTCTTGTGGATGAAAAGTATGCCAAACCGTACCGATCCAGGGTTTCAGAAAGGCTTGCCAAATACTACGGAATGATATCCGCGTTCGATAAAGACATGAAACGTCTGCTCGCAGAACTTGAAGCGTTAAAATTGGAGGAAAATACAATACTTATATTTATGTCCGACAATGGTCCCTGTCCCTGGTATGGAGGCATAAAGATTGATGAAGACGGTTTTGTCGAGGAAGGTTACAGCGCAGGGATGAGAGGCGGGAAAATCTGGGGGTATGAAAACGCCCATCGTGTCCCCTGTTTTATTCGCTGGCCCGCCGGCAATATAGGGGGAGGAAGGGATGTGAAAAATCTCACAGCCCATTTTGACCTGCTGCCGACATTGATCGAAGCCTGTGGATTGAAAAAACCTGAAGATATGAATTTTGATGGCAAAAGCTTGATGCCAGTCATCTCAGGTCATGGAGATCGGTGGCCTGAACGGACTCTTTTTGTGCATAACCAGAGAATAGATTTCCCGGAAAAATACAAAGATTACCAAGTGCTGACCGAACGCTGGCGTCTTGTCAAGCGGGATAAAGAAGAGCTATACGACATAAGGACGGATCCCGGCCAAAGAAAAGATGTTGCCGGGCAGTATCCTGAAGTAGTCCAGTCTCTCCGCCGGAGATATGAAGTGTGGTGGGAGGATATATCCCAGAATTTTGACAAGTACGATGAGATTATCATCGGCTCGGATCGGGAAAATCCCGCAACGCTGTATTCCCATGACGCCCACAGCAAAAACAGCAGAAAAATATGGGTTATCAATATCGAACTGGATGGAGAATACGAGTTCAAAATATCCCGTTGGCCTGAAGAAGCGGATAAACGGATTTCAGAGAACAACGATGGCGATATTGATTTTGATTTGGGTCAGGCCCATCTATTGATCGGAAATACAGGAATTAACGCAGATGCCAACCCGGATAAAAAAAGGGTGGAATTTATCGTTCATTTGAAGGCCGGGACGACCTGCCTCGAAGCCTGGTTCAGCTCAAACAGGCAAAAAAGGAAGCTGGGCGCGGATTTTGTTTCCGTTAAACGCCTTGGTCCGGAGGATCCGGCTGCTGCCGCCAAGTACCGGGCGTCGGATCCGGATCGGATTTTAAAAGAATAACATCATTGATGCAGACTTTCGGTGATTGCATTAACTTCCATCCTCATATTCATGTCTTGATGACCGAATGATGCACAGCCCCGGTTTGTGCCCTTCACCACAGCTATCATTTCCATGTCGAGGTCATCCAGGAAATCTTCACTAAGAGTACTTGGCCTTTTCCCGTCAATATTATTCAATAAATCCTTGACTCCATTTTGTCTCCATCAATGCTAGTTTTCCTCAGATTTAGTATAAACGAACATCAATTTCTTGCCTGAAAACACATATTTTCATAATTTTTTTAGTGAAAATAGTATTGAACATACGTTTGCCTTCCGGGACGTATAATTATCATAAGAACTCACAATTGAGATGTTTATGAAAAGCTAAGAATTTTTGCTATTCCGAAAATACAACCAAAAGTGCAACTGTTTTGTACTTAGCTTGCCACAAGATTTTTGCATTTAGCGTTTTTCCGATCACAGTTTATGTTTGGAGCTTTAACTGAACTTGCTGTTTCATTCATATCTTCTGTCTTCTGTTATCTATCCTCTGTCCTTTAAAAACTATAGTTAAAGCAAAAGCGCCATCAGCAATAAAACTACTGACGAGAAACAGGTCTTGGTTAGGATTTTCATTGGACTGAGTTTACATTGGTGTGGCGCGTCTGTCTACGCGCATTTTGTGTTCGGGGGTCCTACGGTTTGCAGCTGTGTAGCTTTTGGTCCTACGTGGAATTGGGTTCGGGCATGCGGGCGTTGACGGATTTTCTCCAGTTGTGGAGCATTTCGCGGAGCTGGGCGGTTTTTTGGGGGATTTTTTCGGCGAGATTGTGTCTTTCGCTTAGGTCATTTTTGAGGTTGTAGAGTTCGATTGAACTATCTTCGAACCATTCAATAAGTTTGTAATCACCTGCTCGTACGGCGCCGCCGGGCCTGGTGCCGCTTCCGTGGTAATGCGGGTAGTGCCAATAGATGGCGTTTCGGTCGAGCTTGCCGGTGCCGGTTAGAAGAGGGACGAGACTGAGGCCATCTACGTGCTGGCTCGGCCTCAACGGCAGGTGAGCCATTTCGAGCATGGTTGGGTAGAAGTCGTTACTAATTACCGGTTCGTGACATAGGGTGCCGGGTTCGACTGCGCCGGGCCATTTGATAATCATCGGCTCTCGGATGCCGCCTTCGTAGAGCCAGCCTTTTCCCGCCCTTAAAGGTACGTTGGCGGTAGGTGATTTGCGCGGCTGGGTGGATAGTCCGCCGTTGTCGGACATAAATATTACGGCCGTATTGTCGGACAGGCCGAGGGCCTCGAGTTTATTCATCACACGACCAACGCTTTCGTCGGTGCTCTGCACCATAGCAGCGTAGACGGGATGGTCCTGCAGCTGTTTGGTTATTATGTCGTCGCGTTCGGTCAAGTAGGCGGGTTCCTCAGACGGCGGCAGTCCTTTGGCTTTTGTGTTGTACTTGTCGATGTGTTTTTCCTTTGCCTGCATCGGTGTGTGCACGGCATAGTGTGAGAGGTAGAGGAGAAACGGTTTGTCGGAGTTTTCGTCGAGGAATTTTAAGGACTCTTCGGTGAGCCGGTCGGTGAGATATTCGCCTTTAAGTCCATCCGGAAGTTTAGGATTTTCGTAGGGGCTAAAATATCCGGCCCAGGGATGGCCGGCGCGATATCCGCCCTCGTTGACGTCGAAGCCCTGTTTTTCGGGGTAGTACTTTTCCTGTTCGCCGAGGTGCCACTTGCCAATGAAGGCGGTGGTGTAGCCCGCTTGTTTTAGGGCTTCTGCTATTGTCAGCTCTTCGGTAGGCATGTTGTGGACGTACTTGACAGGTTTGTCGGGGGCGCCAATCCATTGGGTTATTCCGAGTCTTGCGGGGTATTTGCCGGTCATAATGCTGGCGCGGGTGGGCGAGCAGACGGGTGAGGCGGCATAGGCATTTGTGAACCGCATGCCTTCGGCGGCGAGCTTGTCGATGTTGGGCGTTTCGTAGAAGGTGCTGCCGTAGCAACCGGCGTCGGTCCAGCCCATGTCGTCGATGAGAATGAAGACGAAATTGGTTTTTTTCTTCTTCTGTTCGTGGGTGGTGAGGAAACAACCTGGTATGACAGTCGATGCAGCGGTACCTGCGGAGAGTTTCAGGAAATCACGTCGGTTCATGACATCATCCTTTTATGCAAGTTTATTTTCTTTAAGCAGTGTATTTTTGGTGATTTTAAGTTCTGGTGGCATCGCTAAGCTAAATATTTCCCAGTTTTTTCCAATGATAGTACCCAAATTAATAAACATAGTATAGCGATAAGGGTCTTCTAATGGCTCTTCATCTCCTTCTTTTCGGGTAACACATTCTTTACGAACAGCCTCAGGAACACCTTTACGCCACCAATTATCTTTATAGAGCAAATTGTCAACCTTAAACTGCTACGCGATTACCCGTTTCGAAATGTGCCTGTCAAATCGTAGTTCGTAGTTTTGCGCTTACAAAAAGCCCTTTTTAACCACATTATTCATGCAACATGAATGCTTTAGCCTCAGGAGCATCCTTTTTTTCCCAGCCGTAAAAAAGGAGAATCCCGTCCACAACACTCCCGTCGGATGTTGTAACCGGCTGAATGTTGTTAAATTTCCATCCGGGGTACTTTGTTTTATCCGGTGTTAAGTCGCGATTTTTTCGCCAGGTGGCTTAGAGCAACATAAGTTTAGTTGATCCGGCCCAAGCTAAGCTTGGTTAAAGAACCGATCCAAACATTCTGTTTGGTTAGGGCGAGAGAGTTGCCGTTAAAAATTCGTGAATCGGGATATAAATTAAATCTTGCACCTTTTGACCAGAATGGGTAGAATTTCAAACCAGCAGCGGACAGTTAATTGATTATTGGTATTCCGCCGAAGAGCTGAAATAACTCTCGTTGACCAGCAGAAAGGAAGTGAACAGTATGAACATTTATGTAGGGAGTCTACCGTTTGACGTCACCGAAGGCGAATTAAAAGAGCTTTTTGTGCCGTTCGGCCAAGTCACAGAGGTCCGCATGATAATGGACAAGTTCAGCGGCAAATCAAAGGGGTTCGGATTCGTTGAAATGCCCTCTAAAGAGGAAGCAGAAAAAGCTATCAATGCACTGAACGGCAAAGACATGAAGGGACGGGCTATGACTGTTAACGAGGCAAAGCCGAAGATCGACCGCGGTGGCGGAGGACGAGGCGGTTCTGGCGGCGGAGGCGGACGAGGCGGTTATGGCGGTGGTAGGCGATACTGACAGCCGGCATTGCCGAAAGAGTAAATACGCCACCCAAACCCGCACTTGCCGTTAAAGAAATAATGAAATTCGGGTGCCTCGCAAGGATGCTTAGTATTTAGTATTTAGTGAATAGTATTTAGCATTTAGCACTAACGGCAAACGACTAAAGACTTTCATCCTTCGTAGTAGTACTACGGAGAACGGAAACGACTAATCGAGAGTTGGGGTTAAATTGCCTCGGGCATTTAATTGTTTTTGAGCGGTTCTTTAGGGCGTCTGCGGTGTTTCCTCCCGCTTCGCAGCATAACCCGCCCCACACATTAGGATCTACCCCGCAAGTCTTTTTGATCGCGTTCTGTAGAGTATGCGATTCCCGTCAACCTCGAGCGAAGCATATTGAGCACCGTACGCAGGGGAGTCTCGCCTTTTCTTAAGAAACGAATTCCTAGGGACTCAATTTGTTTGATGATTTTCATATCGCTGACTACGCTAATACAAAACGCATCAATATTGGGCCATGTTTCCCTGATTTCTTCACACAGATAAAGACCTGTCTTGTGACTGTCTACGTCTCCTTCCCAAGCATTTCCCGGATCCATCATGATGTCAATTGTAACAAGATCGATATGTTCTGTTTCTAAAAACGCGAAAGCCTCCTTTGCAGTTCGGGCCTTGAGTATTCGATAACCCTCAGATTCAAGTGCATCAGAGAGCGGTTCAAGGAACGATTGCTCGTCGTCTATTAATAGTACCGTTTTCTTAGCCACGTAATCTCGCCTTTCCTTCCAAAGCTTTAACCGGAAGAATCACCTCAAAAACGACCATTCTTTTGTCAGTTGAAGCTTTTATTGTGCCTTCATGAATCTCGACAATACGCTTTGCTATGTACAATCCGAACCCCGTACCCGCAGGATACTTCTGTATTGCTTTAGCACTACGAAATCCACGATCAAACACCTTGCTTGAGTGCTCTGGGTCAAGATTAATGCCAGAATTAATAATTGAGACGGAAAAGGAATCTGAAGCTTGTAAGTATTGGCCACGAAACTGAATATTCGTGTCTGAATCAGAGTACTTGACGGCATTCTCAATGATGTTACTGAAAACTTGACTGATTAGTGGTTTCATTGCCAAAACAGACGGTTCCTTATCAAAGCGATTGTCATCCACGTATATTTTGATATTTTTATCCCAAGCCAACGGTTGAAAATCGTTCACGAGATTGACTAACAAGCTTCGCAAATTGACATCCTGGAGGGGTTCCTTGAGTTTGTGAAGAGCGTGGTCCGCCTCCAAGTTCGACATCAATTTGAAGTTTTTGGCTAGATGAACGGCTATAGTTGCTTGGGCGTAAATAGAGCTGAGTACTTTCTTGGCTCTTGTCACACTAACCCGAGCTTCTCTTAAGTTTTCTATGTGCCACTTCATAGCATTGAGAGGCGCAACAAGCTGATGTGACACATTCTGAAGGTATTCTTCACGACCTTTCTCGACACCTGCTATCTTTTCCCTGAGTTGTGTATTTTCACTCTTAAGACCAGCTATTTCCAGCTTTAATTTTGTTATTTCAGCCTCTGACATTTTTAATCTCCCGTCTAATTTCCTCACCCGCTTGATCAATCCCATTAGAGATATTTATGTAAACGACTCCAGAAATGTCGCTGGGTAACTCCAAAGGTGGTTTATAAAGTAGAAGGACACGACCACTCTCACGTCCCAAATGGCCTAAGAAGTAGCCCATCTCAAAAATCACATTCTGACGAGCTCTTCTCTTTGTGTCGTCGGGGTCATCTGGATTGGCACCGATATCATCTGGAGTTAAGATAACAAACACAATCGAGGACATTGCAGCGCAGTCCTCAAACTTTTGGATTAGTGTTCGGCCAAGATTAGGTTGCTCGTGGAGAATTATTGGTTCTGGCAGATGTAAGGTATTTTGAATGTAATTTTTTAAGTCAAGTTTCATTTCATCGTTATGCCCGTGAACGATGAATGACTGCAAACTTCTGGTCCCATCTGTAACACCTATGATTTGATAAATTCGCTCAATTAAATCTCTGAGTGGTGGCCCATTCCATTTAGCCGTAAAAGTTATGTTAGGAGCATTTGTAAGTGGATCGATGACGGCATAATCTTGAATGGCAGAGTAAACAAACACAGGTAGATCCGCATTTTTTTGTCTGATTTCTTTCAGTATTTCCATACCTGTTGTATGCGCCCCACTTAGGCTTGGTACTGGCCGTGAGCTAGGCCACGGCATAATAATGTCAAGTACCACAATATCAGCAGTGATGATCCTGTCTAACTCAAGTAAAGCCTCATCTGCTGAACCAATCCGATATGCATCATGCCCGTGTAAACAAAAACTATTAACAAGCATGTCCATAGCCAAATCATCGTCGATGATAGCGATTGATGCCAAAGTTATCATTCCTTTCATTGAAAAACACAGAATTCATTATCTCATCAAATTGTCCCATGACAGAACCAATCTCAGACGTGGAAAGCGGTGTGTATGCGAGTTTGAGCCCCCAACGTATGCTCAAGCCCGCCCCGACGATCCATCATCAAGACGGCCGTCCTTGTATTTTATTGTAGTCCAAAGACCAATTAAGTCAAGAATAAACGGCCTATAACCTTAAATTCCCCCTTTACAAGCCAAAAGGCTATTTATGTGCTTATAAAGCACTCCGAAAATCGGCTAAATCAAGGATTTTATGCTTTCTCTTAATTAAAACCGCTTTTTGCCGTAAAATCCGCGTTAATCCGCGAAATCTGTGGCTAACAGAGCCCCCGCGGCGTTTGAGCGGGGCAAATGGAGCATATGCCTTTCATATGGAGCATCCGCCTTTCATATGGAGCATACGCCTTTCATATGGAGCATACGCCTTTCATATGGAGCATACGCCTTTCATATGGAGCATACGCCTTTCATATGGAGCATATGCCTTTCATATGGAGCATTTGAAATTACCAGTTACCGGACTTATCATCGATAAATCATCTATAAATGAAGGTGGCACCTTTTTCCGCTTTTTCAATAAAATCCCCGTTATCAGCGAAACTTGTCTCGCCATAGTTTTAACGACGGCGGATCCGTGGCTAAACTTCTCCGTGCAATCTGTGAAACTTGTCTCGCCATAGTTTTAACGACGGCGGATCTGCGCCTAAACTCCCTGCGTAATCAGCGTCTAAAAAAGTCGAATATTTTCGAACGTTTCACATCATTTTTCGAATATTTTCGAATATTTTTGAATGTTTTCAAACGTTTTCGAACGTTTTCGAATATTTTCGAATACCCATTTTAACACCCCTGTGCGTTTGGTGCGAAAATCTGCGTCAAATTTTCAATCAAAAACGTAGCCTGAAGCGAAGCGGAAGTCCCGAGCGGAGTCGAGGGATCTCAATCAAATGCGCAGGGGGGTAAGAGTAAAAATCTCGTAGCGTAGCGCAGACCCCGCACCAATTGAGCTTAGCTCACGACTATTCGGTGCGGGGCCAATCAACTATGAACAACGAACAACTAATAATAAACAACGCCTTCCCGCGGTTAAAAATCAATCAAACGCGCATATAGTTAGAACCAAAAATCCAAAAATCCAAAATTTTTTTAACTGCTTTTCTGACAAGCCCTTATCTCCGTCAATCCTGTCAAAAACACCCCAAATTTCGCACCAAACGCGCAACCCCCTCCAATATTGAAGGCGAATGCTCGTCAGTGAATAGTCGTCAGTGAATGCTCGTCAGTGAATGGTCGTCAGTGAATCGTGATACTGTACAGTAAATCGTAAATCGTAAATCGCAAATCGTAAATCCGGAGGATTTATCATGACTACCCAAGCTCAAACTCTCGCCAACCGCCGTAACGCACAAAATTCGACTGGCCCACGCACCAATGAAGGCAAGGCCGCCGCCTCACAGAACGCCGTCAAGCACGGCCTATCAGCCGCCCGCGTCGTAATCACCTCAGAAAGCCAGGCTGACTTCCGTCTATACCGCGACCAAATCCTCGACGAGCTGGCGCCAGTCAGTCCAATGGAATCTATGCTCGCAGAACGCATTGTAACTCTCTCTTGGCGGCTAAAACGAGTCTGTAGCATCCAGAAACAGACCATCGACGCCCTGAACGCACCTAAGACCTTCGACCCATTAGCCAAACTCACCCAATCACTGCTCCCCAAAGGTTCGCAGCCCGACCCCTCCGAATCGGCTCCCGAACTGGCTCTCGGCCGTTTGGCAATAAAGGATTTCGCAAATGCAAGGGTTCTCGACCGGCTCTTAATGTATGAACGCCGAATAGAGAACAGCCTGTACAAAACGATACTCGAGCTTCAAAGACTAAATATCATCAAAAAAATGAATATGGGCTCTGAAATGCCATTTAACCAATGAACCATTCACGGCGTACCACGAACTATGAACAACGAACCACAAACCACGAACTACGAACCACTTAACCACTCACAAGCATCGAGTATCCAACTTTAGTTCACTTTAGGCACTTTAGCTCACTCTTAACTAACGAGTATCCAGCGCACAAAAAAACTTAATTATGCAAAACAAAGCCAATTTACTGAATGCCCAAATGAACGTATTTTCTTTTATAACAATGGATTATGTCAATATATGCCTCCGCAGACGCTGGCAAAACAAAGCCAATCAAACCCAATTCAAAGCCAATTCAAACCCAACCTGTAGTGAGCATGCCTGCACTGAGCAAGGTCGAAGTGTCGAACCTATTTCAAACCACCCCCGTTTGTCGCGGCGTAGC
>Ga0209991_10000636_pt1 | contig 15497 bp, 20 predicted proteins | sample ChitaG_FD_183167 | JGI IMG/M metagenome (GOLD analysis project Ga0209991, IMG submission 183167) | Deep subsurface microbial communities from South Pacific Ocean to uncover new lineages of life (NeLLi) - Chile_00310 metaG (SPAdes)... | ecosystem: Environmental > Aquatic > Marine > Oceanic >...
AAATACTGGATGGAAAGAGCTTGCCGCTTAAGTATGGTGGGGTGAGCCCCTGTTTTAGGAAGGAGGCCGGAACACATGGCAGAGACACAAAAGGGATATTTCGGGTTCATCAGTTTGAGAAAGTCGAGCAATTCATCTTCTGTAAACCTGAGGACTCATGGAAGAGGCACGAGGAATTGATTACCAACGCTGAAGAGATATCCCAAAAACTCGGGTTGCCTTACAGAATAGTAAACGTCTGCAGCGGTGACTTGGGAACAGTAGCGGCGAAAAAATATGACCTTGAAACTTGGCTACCAGGTCAGGGAAAATATCGAGAGGCAGCATCATGTAGCAATTGCACTTCATACCAAGGCATCAGATCAAACATAAGATATAGAGACAAATCAGGTGAACCTTCAAAATTTGTTCACACTATAAATAGCACACTAGTGGCCACTGAACGGGTTTTGATATCCATCCTAGAAAACTATCAGCAGAGAGATGGCTCAATCCTAGTTCCGCCCGCATTGGTACCATACATGGGGATCGAAAAAATAGGCCAGAAATGAGCAACTATAGGACGTCCTCAGCGGTAGAAGTGCACGCTAGTAAATCGTCGAGCGTCGCCAAAAGCGTCTCAATTCTACCATCCAACTCCACCAAGGTAGTTACGCGCGCGATATCCACCTTCGTCCTCACCCGAACCCCTTTTGGGGCCTGGAGGTTATCCGGCTGGAGCGCTGCGGCAATCGCTTTGGCAGCTTCTTGCTTTTTATAACCACAAACAACATTTGCTCGCATTTTCACAATGGAACCTCAAAATGTGCCTTGCCTTACGGTGCCGATTTCCTCGCCGTCCGGCTTTATCCGCATCGAGCCAAACTGCACGCCAGCGACCTCGTCCGCATTTTTGACGGGTGTGAGCACCACCATCTGACCCCGTTCGTAGTCTATTCGCTCTATTATCCCCATGCCCAGTAGCTCATTTGCATCGTTTATCAATCCCACCATTATGTTTCGCTCACTGCCTTGGATTATGGTCCTCACATGCCCGAACCTCGCCTCAAGCTCCTGAATTGCACCCTTATCCATTCTCCTTTTCGTGACGATTAACAATCCCTCAGGCATCTGCTCCGCGTGGACTATCTGCGCCTGCACCCCAAGCGTCCCAACATCGATGGGCCTGCCCGTGTGGAGGTAGCAGCGCTTGAGTCTTACCTTCCGCAAGTTTAGGACAAGCTTGCCAGCATCCTCAAAGCACTTCCCAAGCATCATCGCCCGCAGTGACGCGCGCTCTGCGGAGGAGCGGGATCTGACCTTCTTCGAAACCGGTAGCCGCCTTACCCTCGCTTGAGGAACGCTCGATAGCAGATGCTCGAGCTCCCCCTCGCGCTGGATAGCGACTACGATATCTGGGTCAATCGTCTCCAAGGTATAAAGCTGAAGAGATCGACCAGGGCCACCGAAAATCCAGCCGGGGGTGTTAACGATTACCGAGTCCGCCTTCTTCAAACCGTGTTCAACCAACCACTTCACCCCTACGACGAACTCAAGCATGTGCTCTGAGGGAGACATCGAGCCCACGAAGTAAGCGCTCGAGAGTGGAACCTCGTAGAGTTGGGCAACGGGCTGCTCAAAGATTCCCAGCCCCATCGTCGTCGGAGGGCCGACATCAGATTGTCCCACGTCGCTATCAATCGCCCCCGGCCGAAGCCCATGCCTAAGCATGGTGTTTGCTAAGTAGGTTGTGAAGAAGCTCTTGCCGACATCGACGCTTCCCATCACTAATATTTTTTTGGGCCTTTGCTGGATGACCTCCGAGATGAGCGCATCCCATTCGCGAGGAATAGTCCGCTTCGATAGCTGCTCGACCTTCCCGTCCCGCCCAAGCGTGTATGCAACGAGTGCATCTCCTTCAGCTTCAAGGGGCACCGACTTCGCACGAGGTATGACGGTCCGGCTCCCCTTCCCACGGAGTCCGCCGCTTATCAACACCTCACCTTCTCTCACTTCGAGGCTGAGCTGCCCTTCGAGCATTACCACATCGCCGCGCTTGAGTTTGAGTTCAGGCAAACGGGCACCTCACTCCTCTTCGAAATCCAAGCTCGGCCATTCCTTCTCGAGCACGACGCGCGAGATGACCTTTGCCTCCCGCACGTCTTCTCTTCGCACCGAAACCTTCTCGGCCAAGCTGCTGATATCTAATCGCCTGCCCTCGTCAAGTTTTATCTCACTCGGACCGATTTCCGCTACCTTCCCCGATACCGTGCACCCATCCCTCAAAACGAACGTCACTTCCTCCCCCTCTTTCAGCTTATCCAGCTCGGTCGATTGGACAACCTTCGGCAACAGTTCGGTGATGATCCCGGGATAAATCGGGATTTTTTTGTAGAGGGTTCTCAGCTCCGAGAGAATGGCCTCACGCGCATTCGGGTCTCCGCGGTGACGCTCGAAGAGCTCGATTATTCGCTCCACCAACTTCTGGTACTCGCTCTGCTCCAATGTCATATGATTCCCAAATCATCTTTCGCCCAGGCTCTTAAAACTTGGTCAATGGGAGAAGAAATCAAGTGTAGTTACAAAACTGAGTCAACTTTCAAATTGCGGTCCAGTCCAAGCAACCTCGCCTTTTCAGCATCTTCTTGCGTCACCTCGCCGCTCTTGAGCGCCTTAGCTATTCTACTCATCTCCTGCACAAGCGTCAGCAGCCCATGCATCACCGCGTACATCGGCACGGGCTTGTCGACCACGCACTCGGCTGCGCGGTCGTGCCCTCCACCCCCTATGCCCTCCTGCTCCGGGTATAGCTCTCGCAGATGACTCGCCAGTTGGAAGCACATCATCCCACAGTCGAGCATCCCACCGCCCCCGCGCATCGAAATGTGGACCCCTCGTTCCTTCGGGCAGAAGATGGTCAACATCACGTGGAGGTGACCACCCGCCAGCTTCAGCTCGTCCAAACGCTTTGAAGCAACAAAGGGGAGAATTGCCGGAAACGGCGTCGCCCGCATCGCCGGCGCCTCCTCGGCGAACAGCATGTAAATCCCCACGCCAAGAACCTCATCCAAAAACACCGTGTTTTTAGCTCGCCTGTTGAGCATGTTCCAATCCGATTTGTATTGTTCGAACACCCGAGATAACATTTGGCCCTTCGGCATGCGCCCTAACACATCTGCGATCGTGCGAAAATCGGCCGGCCTATCTTCCCGCTTCACCAGCTCGAGTAAGAAATTGAAGACGAGCTCCGGGCCGTAGGGCATATCGATGCCCAAGGTTTGGTTGTAGAGGTGTGCCAAACAGCCCGCGTGTAACACCTCCCCAATTTGATTTATGAGCACAGTACGGTTCACGTCAAGCAAGTCGAACATCGTCGGGCGCTCCAGCTTGATCTCAAACGCATGCGGGAACTTCTCCCTTGCTCGCTCGATGAATGGCCTAACGAAGTCCACGGAGGTCTTTTGCACGGGATCAAACGCGAAATCTCCCCGACAACCGATAAGCGCGGCGAAATCATCGTAATCGTCGGTTGGGACAAGATTGGTAGTGAGCATATGGCAGAGCAAGGATGCCGCGGCGGGCACTGGACGATCGATCGATGGATTGAGCACGGTGCATCGCTTGGGTCTGCCATCGTGTGGATGATGATCTAAAATCAAAACTCGCTCGATGTACTTCAGAAAATCATCGTAGTATCCAAACGTTCCCTTGTCCGTGAGCAAAAGTAAATCAAAACGACCTTCGCCCTCCAAAGTTTCCCGGAGCGACTCCTCTGACAATTTGAAGTATGGGGGGAGCTTCGTCACGACCTCCGCGTCCAGATAGCGCTCGAGCAGCCGCCGAACGATGAAGGCGCTTGTAATGCCATCGAGGTCGTGATGCGAGAAATTGAGCACGCGGGGATGCTTGAGCTTATTCAGCTTCTCGAGCAGTCTCACTGTACTCGCGAAGCCGGGGTCCGTTCTGAAGAGCTGTTGAACCTGCTCTTCGTAGCTCATCTGTCGCCTCCCGAGAGCAGTTGGTCCAGCTTGGCTAAAAATTCGTTCATCCGTTCCCGCGGTATTCGGGCTGCAGCCGCAACATCGTGGCCCCCGCCCTTACCTCCCACTATCCCTGCAGCCATCGCCAAGGCCCGCCCAACATTTATTCCCAGCATCGCCAAGCCGGGTGTACTTCGAGCCGAAATCTTCAACTCCCCCGCGCCGGCGTCCGCGATGCCGACAATCGGGCGATCCGTTGTGACCAACCCCGATTCCATCGCGAGCGAGAGCACCTCACCCACCATTGCTGAATTCACTGCACTGCCAAAGTAGATGTACTTCAAGCTTGGCGTGAGCTTGAAGGTGTCGAGGTGGGAGACGAGCCATCCTAACGCCTCCAGCATTTGTTCCTGACGGCTGTTCAGGATGGCCAGCGCCTCGGTCTGTGCCGTCCGGTCGCCCACCGCCACGGCGAAGCCGACCTCCGACTTTTGGAGGTCTCTGCACGCGTCGAGCACCGCCACGTACTCCCTGAGGTCGCGAGGGCCGACAAGGTCTTCCGTGGTCAGGCTATAGGTTGTCCCCCAAAGCGTGTGGCAGAACTCCTCACTGGTCGCTAGGGAACCAACTCGGGCGAAGAGAGCATCCCGCAGCCTCCGCTCCGTCTCCGAACCTAGCTCGACCAAAGTACTAGATGGCGAGAGGCCGAGTGTGTCGACAAGAGAACGACATGCCGATGGGTTTCCGGAGATCCCGGAGATGTAGGGCCTCGTTGTAAGCCTGAGGCATTCCACCACTGGGCTCAGGGTGCGCCCGATGAGTCTCAGCCCCTCGCCCACGCGCAAGAAACCCAAATCAATCGCCCGCTTTACCAAGGTGTCATTGACTCCCGTGAACCCCGAGAAGAACTCCTGGCGGTCACCGATCGCCCCTGCGACCGCGAGCCCCACGAGCGGTCTAAAGCTTCGGTCTATGTGCTCGACGATGGAATAAACGGCCCCGCTGGCGCTCACATCCTTCGCGCCGTTGAGCCCGCACGCGTGAGGGTTCAAGTAAGCTAAGTTGGGGTGCTCGGGGAACTCCCCCGGGTGATGGTCAATCACGATGACATCGCGCTTTTGGCTGAGGATGAACTTGTGGATCGCCTCGATCTGGCCGCTCCCTTGGTCGATGAACACGAAGAGGTCGTGGCCTTCCTTCCCGAGCTCGGCCACCTCGTCCGGCTTTAACGGACGTGTGAACTTGACGTTGAAAGAGACGTTATACGTGTAAAGACATCTCGCGAGGATCGCTGCTCCGGCTATCCCGTCTGCATCCGTGTGGGAAATAATCTTGGCGCGGGTATCACCGCCCAGCCTCGGCTTGAGGAATGAAACTACCTCCTCGGCTGCTCGCTGGAACCTCCGGATTTCAGCACGACCCATGCTAGAATCTCCCGTGAATTTATGGCTTTCTTTTAGCCTATTACAATCGGAGCTATTAACGCTTGTCGCGGGTTATTATAAAAAATGAGAGAAATCTGTTGTCTTATGCTCGCACCAAGAGGGCTGCTCGCTCGCGGTCGTACCGCCAGTTGGGTGGCAAACCCCCTTTTTGCTTGTAGTACTTGGCCAGCTTGTTGATCTCGGCCTCGATCACTTCCAGCGCGCGCTTGCTCCCGAAATCCTTCGGGTTGCGGTCAAGGTGGCTGTACAGGGACACCGCCTTGCGAATTTTATTTATGAGATCCTCGGGCAACTCGGGTTTTATGTCGTTGGCATCCAAGATCTGCTTCACACTCTTCCCCGTCGCCTCATTGATGCTGGGGACCGCATGCTGGTCGCGCAGGATTATGCCTATTAGGCTCGGAGGAGTACCCTCCTTCGCAAGCTTCACCACGAGATCCTCCACCTCGCGCGAAGATAGCTCGCTCAGCCTTGCGCCCGCACGTTTCCTTCGCTCGCTCGCCATTCGTTCACCCACTGACCTTTTCCTTTTGTTGATACCATCTGAAAAATGCTTCGATTGCCCGAGCTCGGTGGGAGAAGCAGTTCTTCTCGCCTGTCGATATCTCGGCGAACGTTCGCCCATCTCCCTCGCTCGGTACGAAAATTGGGTCAAATCCAAATCCTTGTGTGCCCTTGGCCTCGAGCGCGATGGTTCCCTCGACTTTCCCCGTGAAGACCTCTGGCTTCTCCCCGGGCTCGCAGTATCCGACGGCTGACCTGAACTCGGCCCGCCGATCTTTTTCACCACTCATCAGCTTCAGCAAACCTCGGTTGCCCAAGGTTCGGAGGATGAAGTTGGAGTAGGGGCCCGGGAAACCGTGCAGAACCTCGATGAAGAGCCCGGCGTCTTCAGCGAAACAGGGTTGCCTGAGCAGGGCACATGCTTGCTGGACGCCCGGGCGAACCACTTGCTCGAGCTCGTCCGCTTGGATCTCGATGTAGGACGTGTCGCGGTGCTCGAGCTCAATGCCGTGGCGCCCCGCTAGCTCGCTCACCTCCTCGACCTTGTGGCGGTTGCCCGTGACGAAGATCAGTGTCATGCCCGCTCCTCCTTGGGCACGTAACGCCCGCGGCGCTTAATTTCTTCAACCCGCTTAATCACCCTGTTTGCCCCCTCACCGAATTCTCGCTTGTAGCCGGCTAAAACCGCGCGGTAAGCCTCGTCGGTGATACGAAAATGGATACTTTGAAGGGCGCGCCTAAGCAAATGTAAATCAACGCCGCGAGCTTCGAGCGAGGGATTGTATTCGCCCAGCCCAAAGTCGACGAAGTAAACCTTGCCCTCACGTGTTAAGATCATGTTTGAGGTCGTGAGATCTCCGTGCACGATGCCGGCGCGGTGCAAGCGGGCTACTTGTCTACCTATGAGCTCACAGAGCTTCCGTCTCGCTTTGGGTTTCAATTTGTCCAGCACGAGCTTCACCTGCCTGCCATCGATGAACTCCATCACTATGCGCATGTCCGTCCGGTCGACCTCGTAGACGAGTGGCGTCGGCACCCCAGCTCGCTTGGCATCGGAAAAAAGTTTCGACTCGATCGTCGTTCTCGACTCTCGGAGCTGTTTATCTATCTCGAGGATTCGGTAGCGCTTAGAAATTCGATGTTTAACCATGACTTTGCCCTCGCCCGCGCGATGGAGCACCCGCGCGAATTGCTCGAGGTAGAGGTTGGCCTCGGCCCCTTTCTTCATCAACATTTAACCAGTCCTCCAAGGGATGTCGACTTGATCGGTTCGCCAACGCTGTTTTACCCCAGTTTCCATGAGCTTTTGTCTGCGCCCATGTTTGTATGCCAAAATGCCCGTCCAACTTATCATGGCTCCATTATCTGCGCAAAGTTCCATCGGGGGCACAAAGAATTTCGCTCCATGTTCTTTTGCCATTAATTTCAACATCTCCCCTAACCTTTTATTTGCCGCAACCCCACCCGTGAGCATAACCTCTTTTTTCTCTGTATGTGCGACCGCTCGCTCCGTTACCTCAACAAGCGCTGCGAAAGCAGTTTCCTGGAGGCTGTAGCAGAGGTCGTGTAAATCGGCGCCAGCGCGATGTTTTCGCACGGCTTCGGTCATCAACCCTGAGAACGATAGGTCCATCCCCTTGACCACGCAGGGCAGCGGGATATAGCGCTTTCCCTCTCGCGCAAATCGCTCAACGGTGGGCCCGCCGGGGTGAGGAAGCCCAACCTCCCGACCGAAGACATCAAAGCAGTTGCCCACCGGGATATCAAGGGTTTCGCCGAAAACGCGGTAGCGACCGGCGTCGAAAGCTATGACTTGGGTGTTGCCCCCGCTCACGTAAAGCGTCACGGGATCTTTAGCTCGCTCGGTTAAACAGCCGATCTCGACATGCGCGATGCAGTGGTTAACTGAGATGATTGGGACATCGAGCCAGCTCGCCAGTGCCCTCGCCGCTGTTGCCGCTGTACGTAGACAGGGGCCAAGGCCCGGACCAGCCGAAAATGCCAGGAGATCGACATCTTCGATAGCTACCCTCGCGGCTTTTAATGCCTCATCTAGAACCACGCGCGCGTTGGCGGCATGAAACTGCGCCGCCTCCCGAGGATGAATGCCCCCCTTCGCTGGCACATAAGTCTTTGAAGCATTCGCGAACACCTTCCCTCGCGAGTCCACGATGCCCACGCCAAACGTGTGCGCAGTGCCCTCGATGCCCAAACACAACATCCTTGAACCTCGAACAATTTCTCTTGCCAGCTCTTAAGCAATTAACCTGAAATAGCTACCGCTAAGCCAAGCGAGGTTGCCAACGTCCAGAGTAAAAATGAGCTTACCCCGTAACGACTTCAGCTGTCGCAAACCTTCGCTGCACCGCACTGATGCGGACCTTTACTTCATCCCCGGGATTCGCGCCCGGTACAAAGACCACGAAGCCCTGAATGCGGGCGATCCCATCTCCGCCTTTGCCCTTCGATTCAATCTTCACGTCGTGGGTATCGCCAACGTTCACCGGTGCAGGTGGTCCCGTTTGCTCTCTGGGTCTATACACTTCTTCAACTCCTTTTGTTACAAGAAAATGTGAGTGACTGCGCTTATAAGTTTGCGTGAGGGACAGTGGGAAAAACGTTTTCGTTTGATAACCTTTAATGATTAACAAAAAGAAAATTTTTAAGCATGTTAGTTAACTAAAGGGGAAATATGAGTATGAAAAGTATCGGCACAGAAAAAACCATTATCGCTCTGGTAACGATAGCCGTCGTCTTGGGTGTACTCGTATTTTCCATAGGGGGGAAACGCGTGCTGAAGATTTCCCACGCTGGTAGCCTTACGGTACCCTTTGAGAAAATTGAAAAACAATTCGAAAGCTCTCATGATGTAGACGTGCAACTTGAATCCCATGGCAGTGTAGAAGCCATTATGCAGATAACTGAACTTCATAAAGCTGCGGACATCCTCGCCTCGGCGGACTACTCGCTGATCCCTAAGATGATGTTCCCTGAGTACGCGGATTGGTATATCCAGTTTGCACGTAACGAAATGGTGCTCGCCTATACCGCCGAGAGCGATTATGTAGATGAGATCAACGAGAACAATTGGTATGAAATCCTCAATAGAACTGACGTGAAGTTTGGATTTGGCAACCCTAACCTTGATCCCTGCGGCTATCGCACGGCAATGGTTTTTCAGCTTGCTGAAATTCGCTATGATAACTCCACGATTTTTGATGATTTAATCGTGGCCAACACCAACATCGAGGCGATTGAGGGAAACGACAATTATCTAATAAAGGTGCCAGAGGACTTGGATCCAAATACCAATAAGCTGGAGATTTCAGATAAGTCGGTAAGCCTACTTGTCAAGTTGGAAGCGCACAGCATCGATTACGCATTTGAATACAGAAGCGTCGCGGCCCAACATGGATTTGGATTTGTAGAGCTCCCCGATGGAATCAATCTAGCCATCATAGACTACGAAAACATCTATAAACAAGTTAAGGTGCGGCTTGCGAACGAAAAAATGTTTACCGCCAAACCTATCGTCTATGGGATAACCATACCCAAGAATGCGCCGAATGAGAATTTGGCAATCGAGTTCATAACATTATTGATAACTGAGTATGGGCGGGAGGTTTTTGAGAATTGGGGTCAGCCGCCGATAATCCCCGCCGTGGCGAGCGATGTTGATAAACTGCCAGAAAATCTTCAACCATTGGTGATACAGTGAAGATTGAGAGAATAACCGCCTTATTCATCGCGCTTGGGATCCTTATTGTAGCTGTTCTTGCCATTCCAATAGCCAATATTTTTTTAAAGCAATTTGCATTTGACCTGACTGGATTTCTCAGTGCCATCACCGACCAAGCGGTTCTGAAAGCGGTGGGGCTGAGCTGTTTCTCGGCGTTCCTTGCAGTGCTGGTGACGTTCGTGTTCGGCGTCCCCCTAGCTTATTTGTTAGCGAGGAAGGACTTTCGAGGAAAAGCGCTCATCGAAGGAATAATAGACCTTCCCATGGCGATACCTCACGTTGTTGCCGGCATCATGTTGTTGACAGTTTTTGGATTAAGCGGATTAATTGGCGGGCCAGTTTCACCTTTTCTTAGGTTTGAAGGCGCGCTACCTGGAATTGTTGTCGCGATGATATTCGTCTCCGCACCATTCCTCATCAACTCCGCTAGGGAGGGGTTTCAAAGCGTCGACCCCCGCCTAGAAAAGGTAGCACGGTCCCTAGGCGCTACGGAATGGGAAGCCTTCCGAAAAGTGGCATTTCCGCTCGCATTTCCCCAGATATTCAGCGGGGCGATAATGAGTTGGGCGCGTGCGATAAGCGAGTTCGCGGCGGTAATCATGCTTGTTGGATTTTTCCCTATGGTTGCCCCGGGGATGATTTGGAGCAGATTTTACAGCCTAGGGCTTTATGAAGGAATGCGCGTCGCGGTAATACTTCTCTTGATCACCTTATCGGTATTCGTTGGCCTAAAATATCTACAGGGGCGGTTGTATGCTGAGCATTAGGAATTTATCGAAAAAATGGGCCGATTTTTCGCTGACGAACATAAATTTAGATGTCAAAGAACGGGAGTACTTCACCGTGCTGGGTCCAACGGGGGCGGGAAAAACCCTTATGCTCGAGTTAATCGCTGGGTTTCACCGTCCCGACCTAGGTGAGATCTGGATAAATGATAAAAACATAACAGACCTCCCTCCTGAACAAAGGAAAGTGGGTTTCGTGTACCAAGACTATTCGTTGTTCCCTCATCTAAACGTTGGAGAGAATGTGGAGTTCGGGTTAAGGTTGAAAAAAATTCCGAAATCTGAAACCAATAAAAAGATACGGCACACTATGAATTTGCTCGGTCTCACTCACCTGTCCAAAAGATTGCCAAAAACCTTAAGCGGAGGGGAACAGCAGAAGGTAGCTCTAGCTAGGGCGATTGTGCTTGACCCAGACGTGCTACTCTTGGACGAACCATTGAGCGCCTTAGATGCGCAAACGCAGGAAAGGTTGAGGAAGGAGTTAAAGGACCTCCACGAGAGGTCTGGTGTCACCACGATTCACGTCACTCATGATCATGTCGAAGCAATTCTATTGGGTGACAGGATAGGTGTCTTGAACGATGGAAAACTCATTCAAGTTGGAGAGCCAGACGAAATATTCCGGAAACCAAAATGGGAGTTCGTCGCAAAATTTGTCGGAGTTGAAAACATCTTTTCAGGGAAATCGGAACTAAAGGAAGGCCTCGCTAGGATAGATATCGGAAATGCATTAATCGAAGCGGTAACGCAAAAAGAAGGTAAAGTTAAAGTCTGCATCCGTCCTGAAGACATCCTTCTATCAAAAAGACCAATCAAATCAAGCGGGAGAAACATGCTGCAAGGTAAGATAACTGAGATCTCCGACCGAGGAACAACTGTGAGGTTAAAAGTAGATGTTGGGCGCGAGCTGGTGGTAATTATCACCAAGAGATCTTTTCTAGACATGAAGTTGGGGATCGGCTCCGGAGTTTATGCTGCATTTAAAGCGTCTTCAGTGCATGTGATTTAATCAACAGTTTTGTTGTGGCTACGCCGAACATTTAAACAACAGCTTAATTATGTATGGTTGGCGAGCCGATGTTCCTCCGCAAAATCTTCGGCAAAAAACCAAAACCACCTGAACCTCAAGTTGAAAAATTATCTGTAGATTCTCTTGAGGAACGAACAAACAAGCTCAAGCGGGAGAAGCTCGCAGAGGCTCAATCCACATTAAATATCATGCTGGACAGGCTGTCTGAGGAACGGGCGGCACTTTTAAAGGAATTGAAAACCCTTTCTGATGCCAAACCGACCGATGAGGCTTACCCGGGATTGCACAAGACGGCACTCGAGGCCCGGAGGCTCCTCACTGAAAAGCTGACCCGTGCGATCACCTCTATCCAGCGGCGTGGGGAGTTCTCGACCGACGACCTCGCGATACTCGATGGCAAACTGACGAAAATGGTGAACCTCATGACCGACGCAATCGCCACCCACGGCCGCCATGTCCGAGCGTTGTTCGGACCTCGCTTGAACGCGATCGAACTGCGCCTGCGACGGTTGCATGGATTGGTTAGGGAAGTACACGCCCTCATCGAAGGAACCCGCGGAGGAATGCGCTCGCTTGATTTGATCTCCTCGAAAATATCATCGCAAAGGGAGCTCCTCCATCGAATTGAGAGTATGCGAACCGATGCGAAATCATTAGAAAATCAGGTCACGATGCTCAAGAAGTTGATTGAGAACGAGAGCGACCAACTGGCGCGGCTCATCAACAGCGAGGAATTCAAGAGCTTGGACGCGTCTGGACGCGAGCTCGAACGAATCGAGCGTGAGATAGCTCAGGTGAAGGATGCCACATCGAGCGCGATCTCGGGGGTAAGCAGGCCCCTTAGGAAGATGGAAAAACTCGTGAGAGCTGGCGAGTATCAAATGGACCGAGAGATGGTAAAAGTCCTTGAACTCTGCATCGAGAATCCACTCGAAGTGCTCTCATCGAATGAAAAAATAGCTTCTACCGATGCACTGCTGCAAAAAATGATCGAACTTCTTGAGGAAGGAAAAATAAGCATGGACGACCGCGAACGGAAGAAACGAATGGAACTAGCTCGGGGACTTCTGGATGAAAAAAAGATACTGAAGCTCAAAGAGCGGCTCACCCTCCTTTGCGACCGCAGGGAAATCCAAACGCGCGCTCGCGAACAAACATCACTTTTTAAGCAAAAGGCGGAGCTAGAAGGTTCGATCGAAAAACATAAGTCAGACCTAAAACACGCGCGAGCGACCATCGAGGAGCTCCATCGTGACTCGCAGCGGGCTGAGAAGGATATCGACAAAAACTTGCGCGAGCTAGAAAAACTCGCAACCGAGGCTATCGGCGCGACGATCGAACTCACTTCTTGAAATCAGCGTACCCACACTTACCGCACGCCCAACGGTTCCCGTGGTCAGCCATGAAGACCCCAGGGCCGCAGCGCGGGCATGCAGGACGCAGACGCTCCAGCTTCTCGCCCTCGAGCTTGTAGAGCTTGGCCTTCGAGGCCTTAACCTTCTTTGCCACCCTCAACGGCCTCCTTTGCCTTTTCCTCTGGCTTTGCCCCTTCGGACGTCTCCCCAGCCTTCTCCGCTTCGGATTTCTCGGGCTTGGCCACCTTTTTCGGTTGCTCAGGTTTTGCTTCCTTCGGTTCCTCTACTTTTTTCTCGGGCGCCTTTTCGACCTTCGGTTTCTCCTCGGGTTTTGCCTCCGCCTTGGCCTCTTTCGGCATGCCACGCTTGAGCAAAAATTTGGGCTCTAGCCCCTCGAGTTGCTCGCGGGAGCTGTAAACACGGGCGATCCCCGATGCCACTTGGCGACCGTGAGTGCTCGCTAGCTTCTCGATGACGATGAGTTCCTCCGCAACGCCAAGCTGGGCCGCGAGCTGTGCGCGCGCGTCCAAGCGCTTTGGGGTTGGCCCCCCCGCGTGATCAGCTTTGAATTTTACTTCAGTACGCTTGAAGAGCGGGTTTTCTTTCTTCTCGATTATCTCGACCTTCATCGTGACCCTCTTTCACCTCGTGCGAAGTTCAATTAAACCTTAACCCCGCTTATCGGCTCTCCATTTTTTCGAGATTGCCCCACAATAGCTTTTAATTACCGACTAGTTTTGAATTGCTTTAGTAGCATTTCGAATTCACGACGCTTAGGCTCGGTGACTTCGACGAGCACCAAGCCCTCGCCTGGCTGCCCGTAAACGACCGCGGAGCCGAGGGGTGCCGAGAGCACGGCTGGCAAGGTGGCGAGGTCCTCTTCCCCCTCAACGACAATCTTCAGGGGAGGTTTTGCTGCCTCTAAAGCCTCACGTAGCTCCGGGGTGATGCTTCCAGCTTGGTTTTTCACGCGAACGACTGTTGCCTCAAAAGCCTCCACCGCCCGCTTGGTTTTTTCATCGACGGGTAAACGCATGACCTTCATATCGACGACTGCCACATCGGGCCTGAGCCCGGCCTCGAGCAAATCCGCGGTCACGACATCGCCGACCGTGATCAGCCTAGAGGGGTGAAGCTGCCGCAGGCGCTCGATCGCCGCGGCGACATTCGGGAAAAGCTGACCCAAAGGGCGCTTTAAAAGCTGCCGCACTTCCTCGGGTAACTCTAACACTACCGAACCCTCAGCGCGTACTTCCCGGGCTGGGTGATGTTAAGTCGCTTCGCGATTTCAGAATCGTTAGGGTCAAGATATTGTTTATAAAAGTTTAGCTGCTCGTTACCTTCTTCAATTGCATATTCTTTTTTCCCATCAAGGATCTTCCATTCTTTACTATTTGTTGGTTGAATCTCCGCTTGCTCAGAAAGGGTGTACTTGTGCTGATTAAATATCTCTCTTAACTTTTCGGAAACTTGCTTTTGTTGTAGTTCTTGTTTTAGTTCTAGCGGCAAGCTAAACAAATACGGCTTAAGCACGACAACGTATCCTGCCCAATCACCCGAAAGGGTTGTCCCGCTGCACGCCGGGCAGGTGCTTTTATCGGTAATGAAGTTACAATTACGGCAGGCCTTCTCAGTCAAGCCTTGGCCTCCTTGCGGGCTTCCTTGATCCATTCTAGTTTTCCCAGTCCAAGCTGGCGCATCGTCAGGCCTATCTTCCCACTTCGTGTGCCTTGACGCGCGCTTACCGAAACTACGCGCGCGCGAACTTTGTCCCCCTCTTTCAGCGCTCGCTTCGACTCTTTTCCGTAGAGTGCCCCCTTCTTCTTGTCATATCCCACGAAATCGTCCATCACCTGAGAGACATGCACCAAACCATCGATGGGGCCCAAGCGCACGAACCCACCAAACTCGACGATCTCGACCACCTCACCAAGCACCACCTCGTTGGCCTCGGGTTTGTAGATGAGCGCATCAAAAATGACGTCGTGATAGCTTGCCCCGTCACCCATGATTATCCGACCTGTGCTGATCTCCTTGAGCTCAGTAATCGCCAAAATCGTGCCCACATCCTTATCGGTCAGTCCCTCGTAGTCCTTGTTCAAGATGTCGACGATCGTCTCCTTGAGGGGTTCACCGAATCGGCTGGGAGGCACCCGCACAGTATCGCGCACGGTTATTATCTTGTACATTCACTCCACCCCAAATTTTTCCGACACCCTCATTTTCTTTGTCGTACTCGTATTTATTCGGCTGGGGTCCGGTATCTCATCCACGACATTCACCACTTGCGGGGCCTTGGGGTCGAGCTTCACTTCTCTCCAGAGGTTAACCATCTTATACACCCCAAACTTTCAATAGTAGGGGAACGAACAACAGTGCAGCCATAGACATCAGCTTAATCAGGATGTTCAGCGATGGCCCCGAAGTGTCTTTGAACGGGTCTCCTACTGTATCGCCTATTACCGAAGCCGCATGGGCCTTGCTGCCCTTGCCTCCGAAGCGTCCGGCCTCAATATATTTCTTCGCGTTATCCCATGCTCCACCCGCATTGGCCAACGTAATTGCAAGTAGGAGCCCAGTAACTATCGCCCCAATCAGCAGCCCCCCCAAGGCTTCAGGACCAAGGAGCAATCCAACAGCCACGGGTGCCACAACGGCCAGCGCAGCAGGGGCCACC
>Ga0209991_10000637_pt1 | contig 15493 bp, 9 predicted proteins | sample ChitaG_FD_183167 | JGI IMG/M metagenome (GOLD analysis project Ga0209991, IMG submission 183167) | Deep subsurface microbial communities from South Pacific Ocean to uncover new lineages of life (NeLLi) - Chile_00310 metaG (SPAdes)... | ecosystem: Environmental > Aquatic > Marine > Oceanic >...
CGAGATAGAGACGATAACAATTGAGGGTTCAGATAGTTCTCAATTCACAACCCAGAACGACAACTGCTCAGCACAGACTATAGCACCATCAGGCTCAGGAACAATTGATGTAGTATTTTCGCCAACATCAGAGGGATTAAAGAGTGCAAACCTCAAAATACCATCAAACGACCTAGGTACTCCCACGCTTAGTGTGCCACTTTTTGGAGAAGGAGCCTCTTTAGCATTAGCACCAACAGTAAAAACCAACTCGGCCACTTCGGTGACCATCAGTTCTGCCACCTTGAACGGCACGGTCAATCCTAACGGGGCAAGCACAGAATACTATTTTGAGTTTGGAACGAGTACAAGTTATAGCTCAACAACAACAACTACGGATGCGGGCTCCGGGACGAGCGATGTTACGGTGGATGCTGACATAACTGGGCTATCGGCCAGCACGAGTTATCATTTTAGGATTATGGCCACGAACAGCGCCGGGACGAGCTATGGAGACGACCAGACCTTCACCACCTCAGAAGGCAATGGAGGCGAAGAGAGCGGTGGAGGCGGCTGCGCGATTGCCACGGCTTGTTACGGAACACCAATGGCAGAGGAAGTCAAAACACTCTGTGCTTTTAGAGATCAGTACTTGCTTAAAAGTCCTAAAGGGAGAACCCTGGTCAGGCTCTATTACAGGTACAGTCCCGGAGTGGCTGACTTCATCCGCGACAAAAAACAGCTCAAGACAATCGTTAGAGAAAGCCTCAAGCCTTTTATCTGGATAATCCGTAAAATAGCGAAGTAGAGATATAAAAAATAAATGACCATTAAAAGCAGAGATAGTTTATAGCTTGCATTAATAATAAAAGGTAGTTCATAGTTTTACTTTTCGTCTTTCTGTTTTAATCCCAATTTCTTCCTATGATATAGGTCATAGATAAAGTCAGCTAATAAAAACCAAGTAAAAAATGGAGAAAATTGATGCAGACTAAAGCAGCAAATTGCTATCGTGCCTCGTGTACTAAATAATAAATTTTCCGTCTTTCTTAAGATAGGAATTTGGTTTTTGCGCTTGCATTGTTTTACTCACATTTTTGTCCAATTTCCGCCCTCTGACATCCCTTACAACCTATATCATAGAGAAACCTTGTGGTCAAAGACAAATAAGTCGGGTGTCAAGGCAGGCATTTCTCTCTTAATCCCATTGATTGACATTAAATTTCACAGGTGTTATATGCTATAAACTATGAGGCCGCTTATAATCATAGCTGTGGGAGTCATTCTTCTTATATCCCCTCTGTGGAGGATAAAGAAGACAGAGTAGAAAATTCAAAGCTCTCGGAGAGATGGGTAACAGGAATAGAACAGCCGGAGTTGCCATCATAGGTGGCGGCATAATGGGAGTCAGTACAGCTTATTACCTGGCCAGGCGTGGCCTCTCAGATGTCATCATTCTGGAAAAGGACCTTCTGGCCCAGGCTTCCACTGGATTGTGTGTAGGGGGTATCCGCCAGCAGTTCTCCAACCCTGCGAATATTCGATTGGCCCAGCATTCTGTGCGCGTGTTCGAGAATTTTGAAGAGGAATTCGGCGTCGATGTTAACTTCCGCCAGGTGGGTTATCTTTTCCTTGCACAGAAAGAAGAGACCTGGAATGATTTTTTATCAGAAGTTGGAATGCAGCGCCAGCATGGTGTCCCTGTGGAGGAACTATCACCTGAAGAAATCAAACACAGGTGGCCTTACTTGAATGTTGTAGATTTAAAGGGTGGAACTCTTGGCCCGGAAGACGGCTATGCAGATCCTTATCTTGCAGCGATGGGTTTTGCGAATAATTCCAGGAAGCTCGGTGTTCGGATAGAAGAAAAGACAGAGGTGACCGGTATCAGGATAAAGGGCGGCAGAGTGCAGGGAGTTGAGACAGACAAAGGCCTCATCTCTGCACCTGTTGTGGTCAATGTAGCAGGGCCCTGGGGAGGAGAGGTCGCCAGGATGGCTGGAATTGACCTGCCGGTAAAACCCTACAGGCGACAGGTTTTTATGACAAAATCCTTTGATGCCATTCCAAAGCCTGTCCCTATGATTATTGATCAGGATATAACCTTTTACTTCCGGGGTGAAGATCCGGGTATTCTTATGGGTATGAGTGACCGGGATGAACCTTCGAGCTTTGATTTGCATGTGGATCGTGGTTTCATGGAAAAGGTCATTGAGGCCGCAATTCACAGGGCCCCCATTCTGGAAAAGGCTGAAATCCTTCGGGGCTGGGGAGGGCTCTATGCAATAACCCCTGACGAAAACCCATTCATAGGAGCGATACCTGGTATAGAAGGATTCTTCAGTGCCATTGGCTTTTCAGGTCACGGTTTTCAACAAGGGCCTGCAGTAGGTCATATCCTGAGTGGCCTCATCCTTGATGGCCACACTGATTTTGATTTGAAACCATATGCTTATGAACGAGTGGGGAAAAATATAGAACAGGAAAGAGAAAAAAGGGTGGTGTAAGACAATGAAACTCAAAATACTGTCTCGAAACGAGGTGGCTCAGGCTGTGAACATGGCCGGGGCCATAGAAACGGTTAAAAAAGCTTTTATCCAGCTTTCCGCCGGTAAGGCAGAAGTGCCGTTGAGGACGCAGATTCAGGTGAAAAGGCAAAGAGGAACGACACTTTTTATGCCTGCGTATTTGGCTGATAGCAGTGCAATGGGAGCTAAAATTGTCTCAGTTTTTCCCGGTAACCAGGACAAAAGACTGCCCACAATTCACGCTGTTGTCATTGTGATGGATGCAAGGACCGGTCGGCCGCTGGCTGTTATGGATGGCACCTATCTTACAGCACTGCGCACAGGGGCTGCATCGGGTGTCGCTACGGATCTCATGTCCCGCCAGGATTCCCGGATAGCTGCAATTTTTGGAGCAGGGACTCAGTCCCGGACCCAGCTGGAAGCAATTTGTACGGTTAGAACCATCGAAAAGGTTTGGGTTTATGATGTAGTGCCAAAGATCGCAAGGGCTTATGTTAGAGAAATGAAAACTCACGGCAGCCCAATTCCCCCAGATATTTTCGTGGCTAAATCACCTAATCAAGCTGTCCGTGAGGCTGATATTATCTGCACAGCGACAACATCCTATAAACCTGTATTTAATGATACTGACCTTAAGCCAGGTGTCCACATAAACGGCATTGGCTCTTATATGCCAGAGATGCAGGAAATTCCTGCACTGACAGTTGTCCGCTCCAAAGTGGTTGTGGATTCTCGTGAGGCTAGCCTTGCTGAAGCAGGAGATTTAATTATCTCCATAGAGGGAGGGCTCATTTCAGAGAAACATATCCACGGAGAAATCGGAGAGGTGGCAGCAGGTAAAATTCCAGGCCGGGAATCAGAAGGGGAAACAACATTCTTCAAGTCAGTTGGATTGGCTGTTCAGGACGTGGCTGTTGCTGATCTTGTGTTACACCGTGCTAAAAAACAGGGCCTTGGTCTTAATGTGGATATGTAGAAGACCTCTCTTGGATTTTTTCTTTTACACTTGATTTACGAATTATGCCTTATTGCCTATCACTGTTGATAATAAGCAGCAATTGATCGTTGAGCTGGGGCCAATATTTACTTTATCTTTTTCTTTATCCACTTCGAACGGTCCGGGTCGTCGGGTTTTTTGATTTTTTTTGTAGGATTCTTTTTGAGCGCATCAAGAAGAACTTCGATGGCTTTTTCAAGGCTTGGATCCTTCCCTTTTACCACAAGTTCAGGCCAGTCATAAACTTCGATATCCGGATAGACTCCAACTCCTTCTACAGCCCAGTTTCCTTCTGTGTCTATAAAACCAAACGTAGGTACTGTGGTATAACCACCATCGGCCAGGCGGGGATTGCCAGACACTCCGACAAGTCCTCCCCAGGTTCTGGTTCCTATGAGGATTCCCAGTTTTTTCTTTTTAAAGTAGTAGGGGAAAGCATCGCCGCCTGAAGCTGAATAGTAGTTGATGAGCATTACTTTTGGCCCTTCATGAGCAGCGCCGGGTGTCTGAGATGGTAACAAGCCTCTCCTTCCCCAGTAACTCAAAATTTTCCTTGCAAGGAGTTCTGTCATGACATCAGGAATAAAACCTCCTCCGTTGTATCTTTCGTCAATGATTAGAGCATCCTTATTTCTAAAGGCATAAAAGCCTTTAAACAATTCCCTGTTTCCTTCAATGGAGGTGTTGGGAACATGGATGTAGCCTATTTTTCCTTCTGAGAGCTTATCTACTATCTCTCTTCTTGAATTCACCCAGTCCATGTAAAAAAGGTTCAGCTCGCTCTTAATCGGCTTTATCAGGTACTCCCTCGATCCCTTCTCTATGGGCTTTGAGTTCACAACGATAGGTATCCTTTTTCCGACTGTGTTTTCAAGAAATTTGTAAGGATTGTCATTTATGATGACGTCATGGCCGTTGAGACTGATGAGGTAATCGCCTTCCTTCACATTGATTCCCTGTTCAGTCAAGGGAGACCTTGTGCTTTCGTTCCAGTTTTCTCCTTTGTAGATTTTGCTGATGATGTATCTCGAGGATTTCTCATCAGCTTTAAGCTCAGCGCCCAAAAGTCCTCCATCGACTCTTTTAATTCTTGGAAAATCTCCCCAGTTAATGTAACAGTGGCCGGTATTCAGCTCTCCGACAAGCTCGCCAAAGATAAAGTCGAGGTCAGCCCTGTGACTTAAATAAGGGACCAACTGGCCGTATTTTACTTTCATTTTCTGCCAGTCAACTCCGTGAAGATTCTTGACATAAAACCAGTCTCTGTAGATTCTCCATCCGTCGTTGAATAACTGCTTCCATTCTTTGAGAGGTTCTATCTTCATCGTTAAGTCAGAAAGGTTTAGTTCTCCGGTTCCGACCTTCTGATCGGGTTTCAAATCGATGATTCCGAATTTTTGTTGAGCACGGTAAAGAACCTTTTTTTTATCAGCCGAAAGTGCTCCACCAGTAATTTCCTTGATGATTATAGAATCTTTCTTATCCTCGATCTTAAACATGTGTAATTCACCATCTTTGACATAAAGAACTCCGCCTTCCACTGCAGTAAGATTCCTGTAGTCTCCGGCTTTGAGCGGGAAAGATACGATCCTCTCGTTTATTCCTTCAAAGTCAATCCGAACTGCCAGTGGTTTTTCCTCTTTTGTCTTTGATGTTTTTTTAGCTTCTTTTTTAGATTTCGTTTCTTTTTTAGCTTCATCCTTGTTAATCTTCTCCTGGTCATTTTTATCCTTGAAGAGAGGAAGCACAGTATCCGTTAAGGCGACAGCATAGATATTGGTTGATTCCCTGTAAACATAATCGAATTCAAAGCTTGAAAAACTCAGGTTGAAATTCCTGTCTGATAGGAAAAATATGTATTTTCCGCAAGTTGAAAAGATAGGGGAAAAGTCTATGTACATATCGTCTGTTAACTGGAAAGCTTTTTCCTTGTCCAAGGAATAAACCCAAACCGCATCCTGAGCGTTTTCACTGTATTTCGTGTAAATCACCCACTTGGAATCAGGAGACCAGTCGTAGTCTGTGATATCAAAGCGTCGGGCTTTATCGACAATTGTGACGTTTTTTGTTTTGATATCGAGGATCTGTAAATCTTGATTCTTGTCTGAGAAAAGAAGTTTTGAACTGTCAGGAGACCACACAGGGGGATACCGCCATATTTCGCTTCCTTCCGTGAGTTGCGTGACGGCATTTTTGCTGCTCTTGTCAATTAGATAAATCTCATACTCACCGGTTTTATCCGAGTAGTAAGCAATGTATTTCCCGTCTGGGGACCATGCAGGGAATATTTCTCTCACTCCCTGAGTATCAGTCAGGTTGTAGGTAATGCCTTCTTTTGCAGGGACTGTGAATATATCACCTCTTGCATCGAATACTGCTCTTTTTCCGGAGGGAGATATGTCAAAACTTGCGATATTTTTCTGCACATTTTTAAAATAAGGCATGACATAGGGGCTGTCATAATTGATGTTGATCTGTATCCTCTGACTTTCTTTGGTGTTGAGATCTAGCTTGTAGATGTATCCTCCATTCTCGTAAACAACAAGGCCTTTTTCGCCTGAAGGCCAGAGAACGTCGTATTCTGAATGATTTGTTATTTTTTCGATCTTTTCCGTTGTAAAGTCATAAGAGTAGAAATTCAGGGTTAAATCTCTATCCGAGACAAAATAGATTTTATCCTCATACCAAATAGGATGCTGGTCGGTTCCAAGAAAAGTCGTCAATTTTTTTGAATCGTCTTTTTCAAGGTCGTAAATCCAGATATCCTGGGCCATTCCTCCCTTGTACCTCTTCCAGGTTCTGAATTCTCTGGCAATAGGAGTATAAACGATTTTTTTCCCGTCAGGAGAAAACGTTCCCCCACCTGCCTCTGGTATCTGAAGGGGAGTCTCAAGTTCACCATCAATACTCACAAGAAAATATTTTCCTCTTCTTTGTCCGTAAGGGGTCCTGTTTGCTCTGACAAGAATTTTCTGGCTGTCAGGTGTCCAGTCAAGAACCTGGTGATCAAAACCACCTCTGGGCGGCATCATTCCCACGTCATTGTAATAGGTAAGCTGGGTAGGAATGCCTCCAATTATGGGCATGATGTAGACCTGCCGCGAGCCTGAATATTCGGCTGAAAAAGCTAGCCACCTGCTGTCCGGTGATATTTTGGGGAAAAGCTCTAGACCTTCGTGAGACGTGAGTTTTTTTGCCATTCCTCCCGCCGCAGATACAGACCAGATGTCTCCTGCATAGACAAAAACGATGATGTGTTTATTTATATCAGGAAACCTCAGCAGCCGCGCATCATCGATTGAAAAACTTGACGAAATTAATCCAATACACAAAATGATTAATAACACTGCTTTTCTCATGATACCTCCTGAACATGTTTTGCTTTGAATAGGTTAATCAAGTAAGAAATACATCTTTTATGATGATATATTGCAAATATATTTGCAAGTTCCCGAATCGAATCATCAATAATCTAACCGTAGAGGTATCATCTTGTCATTTAAAAATCTAACCGAAATGGACAGGGATTCCGATGAATAAGAAGGGATCAGGCTGTGTGATTTAGAAATACCTACCCTGATTCCATATTTTATCTTTCATCACGGAAAAAAGATGCTTACGCTAGATATTGACAATTTTCTTACTCAAAGATATATTCTTAAAACAAGAACTTATTGGAGAAAAAAATGCCAGGAATCCTGGGAACAAAACTTAGAAGGGAAAGAGAAGACATCGGTCTTACACAGGAAGCGCTTGCCAGAGCTGTAGACTTATCAAGTGAATTCATCTCTAATCTGGAACTGGGAAAAAGAATGCCGAGCCTTGCAACTTTGACCACTCTCGCTGACTACTTTAAAAAAGATGTCTCCTACTTTTTAAAAGAAAAAGAAGAAACTTTTAATGTGCTTCTTCAAGAGGAAGGGTTGGATAAAAAGGCGAAAATGGAACTAAAGAAGTTCAAGAAGTCCTGTGAAGAGTACCTTCATCTTGAAGAATTGGCAGAACGCCGTATTGAACTTGCCCCTCTTTACACGCATACATCAGCTGAGAGAATGGCGGATGAAGAAAGAAGCAGGCTGGGGCTTGGAGATGAACCTATCAGAAATGTTTTCTCGTTACTTGAGGTTAACGGCTTACATATTTTAAGACAACCCATCCCGGAGAAATCCAAAATCTCTGGTGTCTTTATCTATTTTGAGGTAGAAAGAGCCGCTTTTGCTTTGGTAAACAGCACCCAATCTCTCGGACAGCAGATCTTCACAGCTGCTCATGAATACTGCCATTACATCAAGGATAGAAACACAGGTCCTGTTATCGACAATCCGGATATCTTCATTGATGAGTATGTTTCTCTTTACCACCCTCGTGAGAAGTTTGCCCAGGCATTTGCTCTTCGGTTTCTGATTCCTCCATTAAAAGTGAGGGAAATAATTGACAAAGATTTGCGCTCAAGAAAAATGACTTTTACGGATGTTCTTTATCTTAAAAAATATTTTGGTGTAGAAACTCTCTGCATGCTTCAGACGCTTAAGGCATTAGAATATATTTCGCTAGCCAAATTTGAGGAGTACCGGAGCCTCGACTCAGCTGCTTTTGGAGAGGCTTTTTTTGGAAAGTTTTATGAGGAAAGGGAACTGATAAAAGGAAGAGGAGGAGTTTTTCTCTCTTCCCGGTTTAAAAGTTTAGCCCTTGAAGCTTATCAGAAGAAAAAAATCACAGCAGAAAGACTATCTGAACTTTTCAACCTGAAAAAAGAGAGGCTGAAGTCTTTCTTTAAGACGAAATGAATTTGTTTGTGTTGTAGTACAGCAGTTAACTCCGCATCCAGAACCATTGGTTCTTTTAGCCTCCCTGGGATAAGCGAATTGTTTCTTATCAACAATTTTCAGATAGTCATGTTGCTCATAAAAGATTTAAAATGAACGTTCTGGTAAATGAAGAAGGAATAATTAAAAAAAAATGAATTCTAAATATTGACAAAAAAACATGTTTCGTGGTATTTTTTAATAAGAAAAGGTTAAAAGAAAAAAATTGCTAGGAGCAATAAAAAACAAAAAGGACAAAAAGTCCAAAAAAACTCATCCTGGAGGAGACAAATGAGAAAAATAGCAGCCACATTCTTATCCGTCATCTTTATTCTATTTGTATCTATTAATGCTTACCCCAGTGAAACACCCTCAAACCATTTTAAGCTTTCCAAGTCAAGCGCTTTTTCAATCAGCAAATTGAATGAAGAATTTTCATTAAAGAAAAATTATGAAAAAGAAGTAAAAAAGATTAATACTCCATTTTTTGATCTTGAGAAAACAGGAAGTGAACTTGCACAGGTAAGAAAGGGCATAAAGAAGTTTTCTGATCCCGAATCAATAAGACAAGAAATTAAAATAGAGAAGAAGAAAAAGACAACATCCCTAATTGTCTCAGGAATATGTCTGGTAGGTGGGGGAGGCCTTATTTATTTATTTGCTACTTATAAAGAAGCTGAACGAGTAGACCAACAGGAAGAGGTGGATCCAGGTGTTGGTGGACAGCAGAATCCATCCGGGATGAGGATAATGTCACTTTTAGGCGGTTTGATTTCTTTTGGGATAAGTGCCATGTTGATCAATGATGTAGTAAAAAGAGGTAAAAGAATTAAATCCTATGAAAAAGAACTGAAAAAATTTGCTGAAGAACAGAATAAAAAGACGAGATAGATATAAACCGGAATTTTTTCTAAAACTTTTAACCTCTAATCCTTTCAAAAGAAGTCTGAAAACCATATTTAATTCAGAAAGATATCTCTGACTCCCTTTCTGCACTGAAAAAGGTGATTTATCATACAGAATAGATTTCAGTTTACTATCCTCAAATTTTCACAATCTTCACCCAATTTTCAACCGGCAACATCTATTTGACAAAGATCTTTCTCATTATGAAGGCGACCATTTTGTTTTCACACCAAAACGAGTTTCTCCGGAGGAGGTTTTCAAAGCTTTCCGTAGGATAAATAAGCACTTTTATTCCTGGAAGAGTATTATCAAAAGATGGTGGAGGTTTATCTCTACAATGTCATCCAAAGGAAATTTATTGTGGCGGATGTTTCGTTCTCTGATTCTCTCCTCTATCTTCTTTAAATTATCAATTTTCCAGAGAGACCACGCACAGAAAAAAGTGTATATTTAAATAGTAGGGATGGTTCCAATTTTTCCTGAACCGTCCCCATTTTTGTCCCCGTTTTTCCGCCCCCATTTTTATGTTAATCAGCTTCAAAAATTGATGTTTTCAAAAATTTCCATTAGGCTAAAAGCAAAGGAGGGAAAAAATGAAAAAAAAGTTACTTCATATATTTTTAGTCATATTTATTTTCTCCTTTTTTTTAGGAATACCGAAAAGCGTTAGCGCTGCCCTTGATGAAAAAACAAAAGATACAAAGAAATCCCTGAGTGCTTTTCCAATACTCATGTATGACACAGATATTGGTTATGGCTACGGTGGAAAGGCAAAATTCGTCAATCACTTCTCTATAAAAGAATCATTTGACTTCACTGTATTCAACTCCAGCAAAGGAGAGAGGTGGTATGTCTTTACCTTTGCCATTCCTGACATCGAAATCCGTCAAGGCAAAATATATCCCCTCTCTTTTGATCTTAGGGCTGAGTACGATAAATATTTAAAGTACAGCTTTTACGGGATAGGAGCAGACTCCAGAGAGGAAAATCAAACTGTATTCACTTTTGAGAAAAAGGAACTCCAGCTGAAGTTTGGAAGAGGTTTTACTTCCCGTTTTGTTTTGGAAATGAGCTATTTCCTCAAGAATGTAAAATACTTTAGGGTTACTGAGGATAAGCCATTTACAGAAACGCTGCAGGAGGTAGGTGAACAGTTCTCACCTTTTGCCTCTATTGTTGTTCGCTATGATACCTCAGACAGCCAGATTCATCCAAAGAAGGGTTTTTGCCTTCTTTTCCAGAATGATGTGGCAGCGAAATTTCTGGGAAATAAAAATGCCCGCTTTCACCGCTTCACTCTGGATTTCCGAAAATACACTCTTCTCTTTGGAAAAAAGGATGTGTTTGCATTCCGTGCTCTCGTCCAAAAGATTGCAGGCAATGAAATCCCTCTTTTTGAGATGTCTGTGCTTGGAGGCGGTTCAATCATGGACGCAATGAGAGGTTACAAGCTGAATCGTTTTATAGATAAAGGAAAATTTTTGATTAATGCCGAATATCGATTTCCACTCTGGAAAAAGCTAGGAGGAAATGTTTTTTTAGACAGCGGATGTGTATGGCCATCCTGGTCAGGAATAAGGCTTAATAAATTTGTTGTTGATGTCGGCTGGGGATTGAGGTATTATCTTCAGAACTTTGTTGTCAGGTTTGACATGGGTTTTAGTAACGAGGGCATAGGTATCTACTTCAATTTCGGCCATGTCTTTTGAAGGAGATTTGAATGAGAGAAGATAAGGATGTGCTTTGTTTCTGGCTATGTGCCTTTAGTTTTTCCTTTGCTTTTTTTCATATCATGCCGGTTCTCCTTAAGGGCTTTCTTAAATGGCCTTTAACCTGGGGCGATACACTGGATTTTTTGACTCCTTTTGCCGTCATCCCTTTGGCTTATGTTTTTTATTCACGTGCCAATAAGATATTGCATTTCCCGTATGGTCAAAATTCCTCAACAGGAACTTCTATGGTTTTTACGCGAGTTTTTTTGGCCATTGGCTTTCTATGTTATGTGAGTGGTCATGGTATCCATCTCTCCTCGAATTCTATTGCCAGACTTCTTCAGAACATGAAAGGATCGGAATTGTACAAAGCCACCTATCTTTTTGATGAGGTGATCAGCCATTTTATATGGCACGGAGGGGTTTTTCTGATTTCAGTGGGCCTGATTATTTTAGCTTCTAAGCTTTCTTTCAAATCTCTCTCTGGGAAAAACACTGTTTTTCTCGCAATTGGAGCAGCTTTGTTTGGATTGACTTTTACAGCGGAAGGGATCGAAGGCCAGTCAGTAATTTTTGTTTTTCCCGCTGCAGGGGTTGGTTTTCTTCTGGCTCTTTTTCTTTATTTAAAAAGACAGAGAGAAAAAGGTCTGTATCCCTTTCTTCAATTTTTTATGGGTGCCAATTTCTTTAGTCTTATTCTTTTCGCTTACTGGGGAATATCACATTCTGGCTTTCCTCAGTTCAGCGAGTTAGGTTGGGGCTGACCCTAAGCCAGCTCAGTGAGTGTAGCGGTCAAAAAAATCCAGAATTTTTCTACAGACTTGACATGAACCCTTTCTTCCGGAGAATGTGGGTGTTCGATAGTGGGGCCAAAGGAAATCATATCCATCCCCGGGAACTTTTCTCCTAAAATTCCGCATTCAAGACCGGCATGAACAGCACCGACTTCTGGCTCTTTTTGGAATGTTCTCTTGTAAACTTCTTTTAAAGTTTTTAGAAGAGGAGACTGGAGGTTAGGAGTCCAGCCGGGATAGCCCTCAGGCTGAACAATGTCTGCTTTGGCAAGTTTGCACAAGGCTTCAATCGAATTCCGTGCTGCCTCCAGGGCTGATGCCACAGAGCTCCGGCTGCTGCAGATTATTTGGGCATGATCTTGATGTGTTTGGATAATGGCAAGATTTGTGGAGGTTTCCACAAGGTCTTTCATTTCAGGATGCATAGCGATAACTCCATGGGGAAGAGTAAAGAGGAGACTGATTAGAGCCTCCTGGGATTCCACAGTCATAGGGTCTTCTTTTTCCCCGTCCGATTTTTCGAGAGAAAAATTCGCTTCTTTCTCTACGGTCTTGTATTCGAATTGTATCTTTTCAAAAGCTTTTTGGAGAAAGGACAAAAAATCCTGACTCCGGGCAGGGTCAAGAAGAATATCAGCCCATGCTTCTCTGGCGATGGCGTTTCGTTTGTTTCCGCCTTCCATGTGTACTAACTCAAATGGAAATTCTTTTAAGGCCTGCCATAGTATGCGGGCAAGTAATTTTACGGCATTTCCACGCCCCTGGTCGATATCAATCCCTGAATGTCCACCTCTGAAACCGAAGACTTTGATTCTGTAGGATTCACCCCCATTTCTTTTTTTCCTCTTCAGCGAATAGGTGATTTCCGAATCAGCTCCGCCAGCACAGCCAATAGTAAAAACCCCCTCATCTTCGCTGTCGAGATTGAAGAGTTTTTTCCCTTTTAAAAAACCAGATTCTATTTTGGTTGCACCGGTTAGTCCTGTTTCCTCATCCACTGTGAAAAGGAATTCCAGAGGGCCGTGCTCCAAGCTTTCATCTTCCATGACTGCAAGAGAAGCAGCTAATCCTATCCCGTTATCTGAGCCAAGTGTGGTTCCCTTAGCCTGAACCCACTCTCCTTTGACTTCAGCTTTTATAGCGTCTTTAGTGAAGTCATGGACAACATCAGAGTTTTTTTCGCCGACCATATCCATGTGTCCCTGAAGAATAACTGTTTCCGCGTTTTCATGGCCTGCAGATGCTTTTTTTTCGACAATAACATTTCCGACTTTATCCCTTTTCCATGATAGCCCCAGGCGTTTTGCCACCGATATAATATAATCGCCCAGGCCTGTTTCGTTACCTGAACAGTGAGGAATTTTTAAGAGTTGTTCAAAATGCTTCCAGATAAGAGGTGGTTTGAATCCTTCAAAGATTGATGTCATTATTAGACCTCCAATTATAAATGAAGATATTTTCTTGAAATGAGGAGAAATAATGCCATAAATATAATAAGGATACAAGAAAATTGTTGAATTTTCTCATTGCTGACTTTTACGTTTGACTTTTCTTTTTTGTTTTCTTTACAATTTATGTGCTTCCGGATGGAAAAATTACTAGGTGCTATTTTCGAAGAAATCTATAAATCATATCCAGAAGTCATCTCTTCTGCACCCGGCCGGATAAATATCATCGGTGAGCACACTGATTACAATCAAGGCTATGTCTTGCCTGCGGCCATTAACCTTCGGAATTATCTTTTCCTCTCAAAACGAAACGATAAAAAAGTCTGCCTCTGGGCAGAAAATTTCAAGACGAAAGATATGTTTTCTCTCCAGAAAATCTGTTTCTCAGAGCAGAATAAATGGATCAATTATGTCAAAGGTGTTTTCTGGGCTCTTGAGGAGGAAGGTTTCGACCTTCAAGGAATTAACGGTCTTATATGGGGAGATATTCCTCTTGAGGCAGGCCTGAGTTCGTCTGCGGCTCTTGAGGTGATCATCGTTTATGGTTTAAACACACTTTTCAAGCTTGGCCTTGCGCCACTGCGAATGGTGGAAATAGCCCGCAAGGCAGAGAATGATTTTGTCGGCGTGAAGTGCGGCCTCATGGACCAGTTCATTTCAGTTTTTGGTCAAAAAAACAAGGCTCTGTTCTTGGATTGTGAATCGCTCCAGCATGAACTCATTTCGCTTAATCTGGAGAAAGCAGGGCTACAAATCCTTGTTTTTGAGAGCGGAGTCCGCCGGGAATTAGCTTTTTCAGAATACAACAAGAGGCGCCTTGAATCCTTTCGTGCGCTTGAGCTTTTGAAAAAATACGGGATTAAAAGCTATAAACAGGCCTACTTGGGTGTGCTTGAAGAGAAAAAGGATGAAATGGATGAAGTTCTTTTGAAAAGAGCCAGGCACGTTATAAGTGAGAATTGGAGGGTAAAAAAAGCTGTTGAAGCCATAAAGAAGGATGATTTTCGTCTTCTGGGCGAGCTTATTTTCCAGTCCCATGAGAGTTTAAGGGATGATTATGAGGTCTCCTGCCCTGAACTTGACTTGCTTTATGATACAGCCCAGGAATTTACCGGCTGTTTCGGAGCTCGTCTTACAGGGGCTGGATTTGGGGGTTCAGGAATTGCTCTTGTCAAAAGAGAGAAAACAGGAGCTTTCAGGGAAAAACTTCTTAAAGAAGCTGAGAAAAGAGGGTTTGTTCAGCCCGGATTCTACGAAGTTGAAGTCGAGGAAGGCGCTTGTGCCTATTTCCTGAATAAGGAGGGAAAAGAATGAAAAAGGTAGCACTGCTTTTGTGGGTTCTCTGTTTTCTTTTCATTTCCGCTGATAGGAGTGAAGGGGATTTCCCTGAAAAATTCACCATGAAAAGCGGAGAGCTTCACTTGAGCCGCGCTGTTCAGCCAGGCCGATATTTTGAAAGCGTTGGCCAGAAAAGCGCTGTTTTGGGCAATGAGGATGGAAATGTAGAGATCTGGATTTACCCCTATAAAGTCCTTCATAATTTTCAGCTCTATTTTTTAATAGAAGATGAGAAAAAGATTGTAGAAGGACGGGAGGTAGTTAGCAGAATAGATGTTTATCCCCACCAGACCACGCTTCGCTATGTCCATTCTTCATTCACGGTCGAAGAGATCTTTTTCTCCCCCTTGAAAGAGTCAGGGGTCGCGATTCTGCTTTCAATTGAGACCATCAAGCCTCTTTCTGTTATTGTAAGCTTTACGCCTGATTTAAGGCCCATGTGGCCCGCAGGCCTTGGAGGTCAGTACAGCTACTGGGACAGTGAAAAAAACTATTTTGTTCTTTCGGAGGGAACAGGAAAAAATGTTGCCCTGGTTGGAAGTCCGGCAGGAGAACAGTTTTCTTCAGGCCCGGCACATGCCCTTCCAGAAGGAGATATAAAAATAAAGATTCACGTTGAACCTGGAGATTCAAATCGTGTATTTTTTCCTATTTATTTTTCAGCAAGCCACGATGGAAGGGCGCGCGCGGATGAAATTTATTCCCGCCTGGGAAAGAATTTAGAAGAGCTTTATTCTGAGAAATTCCGCCATTTTGAGAAACTGGAGAAAGAGTACCTCTCTGTGCAAACTCCAGATGGGAGTTTGAATCAGGCATTCCAGTGGGCCAAAGTGGCTGTGGATAAAGCCTTTGTATGCAACCCCCAGCTGGGATGCGGGCTGGTAGCTGGCTATGGTCTATCCGGGAGAAGCGAGAGGCCTGGCTTTGCCTGGTTTTTTGGGGGTGATACTTTTTTCAATTCCTGGGCTATCAACAGCTACGGCTCT
>Ga0209991_10000639_pt1 | contig 15443 bp, 16 predicted proteins | sample ChitaG_FD_183167 | JGI IMG/M metagenome (GOLD analysis project Ga0209991, IMG submission 183167) | Deep subsurface microbial communities from South Pacific Ocean to uncover new lineages of life (NeLLi) - Chile_00310 metaG (SPAdes)... | ecosystem: Environmental > Aquatic > Marine > Oceanic >...
CAGGGCTGCTGCCAGGATGCGAGCTTTCCCAAAGGAGTCGGAGTCAAAGAAGGTAGGATCAGAGAGGAGTACAGCTTCGTCCGCGCCTAAGGCCAGGGCTGTGTGCAGGGCTTCGCCCCCTTCCTCGCCGGCGATGGTCAAAGCAGTCACCTTTCCGCCCGTTTTCTCCTTGACCTGCACAGCCACCTCGAGGGCGTGCTCGTCAAAGGTACTGATAACCAGGGCGTGCTTCCCCCGAATCTGTTCTTTACGGACCGGATCAATCTGAAACTCGCTGGGGGCAATCTCTGGGTCAATGATCTGTTTCAGGCAGACGACGATGTGCACTTTTCTTCCTACCCTTGTTCGTACTCACATCCTCCTCCATCCCCTCCCTGGGAGGAAGGGGAGAATCGTTCACGCCCTCTCCCTTGCAGGGGGAGCCCGTCCCGAGCGAAGTCGAAGGGGGTTGGGGTGGGTGAGCACTCACCTACAATCCAGCAAAGGGGGAATTGAGAAGGCTGAAGAGGCTCTCCCAATTCCCCCCTTTCCCATTATTCGTCAGTAGGGAACATGCTCAAGGCACAGACCGTTCTTACTACACCCAATCGAAGGTGCGGGTGACGGCCTTGAGCCACCCATTGTGGAGCTTCGCGCGGGTCCCGGCGTCCATCGCGGGATTCCAGGTCTTGTCCACGCCCCAGTTCTTGCGCATCTCGTCGGTATTCGCCCAGAAGCCGACGGCCAGACCAGCGGCGTAGGCCGCGCCCAACGCGGTGGTCTCGGCCACCTTCGGGCGAACGACGGGCACGCCCAGGATGTCAGACTGGAACTGCATGAGCAGTTCGTTGAAGACCATGCCGCCGTCCACCTTCAGCGCCTTGAGCCTCACGCCGGAGTCCTTCTCCATCGCGTCCAGCACCTCGCGGGTCTGGTAGGCGGTGGCCTCCAGCGCGGCGCGAGCGAAGTGCCCCTTGTTGACGTAGCGGGTCATGCCGACGATCACGCCACGGGCATCGCTCTTCCAGTAGGGCGCGAACAGGCCGGAGAAGGCGGGCACGAAGTAGATGCCGCCGTTATCCTCAACGGTCTTGGCCAGGTCCTCGATTTCCGGCGATTTCTCAATCAAGTTGAGGTTATCGCGCAGCCACTGCACCAGCGCGCCGGTGATGGCGATCGAGCCTTCCAGGGCATAGACCGCCGGCTCGTCGCCGAACTTGTAGGCCAGGGTGGTCAACAGGCCGCTCTCGCTAGGCACGGCCTCGGTGCCGGTGTTGAGCAGCATGAAGCAGCCGGTGCCGTAGGTGTTCTTGGCCTCACCAGGACTGTAGCAGGTCTGGCCCACCAGGGCCGCCTGCTGGTCGCCCAGGTCACCGCACACAGGGATGGATGCGCCAAACGGTCCGTCCTTGGGCGTGTAGCCCCAGACCTTGGGATCGCTGGAGGGGCGGACCTCCGGCAACATCTGTCGCGGAACGCCCATGATGTCCAGGATCTCCTGATCCCAGTCCAAGGTCTTCAGGTTCATGAGCATAGTGCGGCTGGCGTTGGTCACGTCGGTCACGTGAGCGCCGCCCTTGGGGCCACCGGTCAGCCACCAGATCTCCCAGGTATCAATGTTGCCGAAGATGGCGTCGCCCTTCTCGGCCGCCTCGCGGACGCCCTGCACGTTGTCCAGGATCCACCTGATCTTGGGGCCAGAGAAGTAGGTCGCCAGGGGCAACCCTACCTTGGCGCGGAAGCGGTCCTGGCCGCCATCCTTGGTCAGTTCGTCGCAGATGTCCTTGGTGCGGGTGCACTGCCAGACGATGGCGTTGTAGTAGGGCTTGCCGGTGTTCTTGTTCCAGACGACGGTGGTCTCGCGCTGGTTGGTCACGCCGATAGCCGATATCTCCTCGGCCTTGACTCCGGACTTCACCAGGCCGCGCTTGATCACGTCCTGAGTGCGAGCCCAGATCTCCATCGGGTCGTGCTCGACCCAGCCAGCCTGCGGGTAAATCTGCTCGTGCTCCATCTGATCCACGCCGACCACCTGCCCTGCGTGGTCAAAGATCATGAAGCGCGTGCTGGTCGTACCCTGGTCTACTGCTGCTGCGTATTTCTTTGCCATTACACTTACTCCTTTGTCTAGTGATACTTTGGTTGGTTACGGAATGATCTTTTGTCTCGCGCTCTTTTTCCCTTTTCATCACCCCCTCTCAAAATCCCTAACGCAAAAACCACGATCATCTGTATAGCCATGTAGAGGATAACTCGGACGTGCTAGGCTGATGTGCCAAACGAAGTTTGGCCTTCGGACTCAACGGTCTCCATCAAGGTTTTCAGGAGCAGGTAAGAAGAGGTCGCTCCTGGGTCCTGGTGGCCGATGCTGCGCTCCCCCAAGTAGCTGGCGCGGCCCTTCCTGGCCAGCATGGGAATGGTGGCCTTCATACCCTGGTGGGCGGCATCCGTCATCAGGTGGAGGGCCTCTATGGTATCCTTGCCATCGGCACAGGCCTTCCTGAGCGCCTCCACGGCGGGGTCGAGGGCATCCACCATCGTTTTGTCTTCCAGGTTGGTTTTCCCGATCCTCACCACACCTTTCAAGCCGGCGTCGAGAAGAGCAACCAGGTCATCATCGGAGAGCTCCATCTTGCCCGCCACGGCCTTCCCTGCATCCATGAGGAAGGTGCCATATAAAGGCCCCGCTGCGCCACCGACACTGGTGATGAGGGCCATCCCGGAAGTCTTAAGAATGGCACCGATGTCCTTTTCCTCCACACCAGGCAGCTTGCTCACTATCTTCTTGAAACCTCGATCCATGTTGATGCCGTGATCGGCGTCGCCAATGGGCGAGTCCAAATCGGTGAGATACTGCCTGTTCTCCTCGATCACTCCCGCAGTAGCCTCAAGCCACTTCAACATCTGGCCCTGAGTAATCATTTTTGAAGAGCATTCCCTCCTCTAATGGCAGATAGCAAATGGCAAATAGCAGATGGCAGAAGCCATAAGCTATCGGCCATCAGCCATCAGCTATCAGCCAGATTCGCCTGTTCGCAGGTTACACTACATGCCCCAACGCAGGCCAATGGTCTTGACTGGAGCGTCCCAAAGCTCGAGGAGCTCATCGTCCATCTTGAGCAGGGTGATGGAGCAGCCCTGCATCTCCAGGGAGGTGATGTACGCACCAATGAGATTGCGGACGATCTTCAGCCCCTTCTTCTCGCAGATTTCGTGCAGCTTGCGGTAGATGATGGGGAGCTCAATGGCCGCGGTGCCGCCCATGTTGTTGACGAAGGCCAGCACCTGATCGCCTGCCTTGAACGGCGGGTCTACCAGCTCGATCTCGACCCACTCGCCCTTGCCCTCGTCCCACTCGCGGACGATTCGCGTGTAGGCTGGGTCATCAATGACGCCCAGAGCCAGCATCTCAGTGATCTCGTCGGCGGTCTGGAGCTTCATCCGCTTCCGGCCCGGCTCGCCGTGGATGCCGATGCCGATCTCCATCTCGTCCTCGGGCAGATCGAAGGTGGGCTTGCCGGCCATGGGAGTAGTGCAGGAGGTGAGGGCCATGCCCATGCTGCGGGCGTTGATGTTGATCTTGCGGCATAGGTCGGCTACCTTCTCCAGACTGTAGCCCTTCTCCGCCGCCGCGCCGCAGATCTTCTCCGCCAGCACCGTGGCGCCCACGCCGCGCCGGCCTGCGGTCCACAGGCTGTCCTTCACAGCCGCATCGTCGTCTATCAGGATGCTGAGCACCTTGATGCCCTCGTCGCGGGCCATATCGGCGGCCATCTCGAAGTTCATGACGTCGCCGGTGTAGTTCTTGACGATGTGTAACACCCCTGCCCCGCCATCAACCATCTTGGTGGCTTCCAACATCTGGTCCGGGGTAGGTGAGGTGAAGACCTGGCCGGGGCAGGCAGCACTTAGCATCCCCACGCCCACCAGGCCACCGTGCATGGGCTCGTGGCCGCTGCCACCGCCGGAGACGATGGCAACCTTGCCCTTGACCGGAGCATCAACCCGGTAGACGAAGTCAGGCTCGAAGTGGACTTTGATTATATCCGGATAGGCCAGGGCCAGGCCTTCCAGCTCTTCCTTGACCACATCTTCGGGCTTGTTAATCAGCTTTTTCATAATAAACCTTGTCTCCTTTCGCTTCTAAAGGCAAAGTAGGGAGGGGAGGAGAGGGTTACCCCTCGCTCCCCTCTCACTGATAATGGCCAACCCCGTTGGCACGTCAGCCTAGATGTAGGCTCGTCTTGGGTTGGCCCTACCGCTTATTACTCGGGCAGGTTGGCGGTAACGAACCAGTCGTAGGTGAAGACACCCAGGACGCCACCGATGAGAGGCCCGATGATAGGTGCCACCAGCCAGTAGAGGCCGCTAAAGAGACCCGTGGTTCCTACCAGGACACCGAAGATGCGCGGACCGAGGTCACGAGCGGGGTTGATGGCGTAGCCGCTGGGGCCACCCAGGGAGAGGCCAACCGCTAGAACAGTGAGGCCCACCAGGAGCGGGCCGAGCTTGCCGGCGCCCCCCTTCTCATCAGTGACCGCCAGGACGCCCCACAGCAGCACTGCCGTCCCGAAGATCTCGCAGATGAAGGCAGTGAGCAGCGAGTACGACCCGACTGCCGACCCTCCAGCGCCGCCCCAGAAGGCCTGACCGAAGACGGAGCCCGGCCCGGTGCACCAGACGTTGGGCATGCCAGCCTGCACAAGACCGTCCAGGTAGCACAAGTAAACGCCCAGCGCGCCCAGGAACGCGCCGATCATTTGCGCGATCCAGTAGGGGATGACCTTAGCCCAGGAGAAGCCCTTCTTCACGGCCAGTGCCAGCGTGACCGCCGGGTTGATGTGCGCGCCGGAGACACCAGCGGTAACGTACACGGCGATAACCACCGCGAAGCCCCATCCGAGGGTTATCGTGTTCCAGTTGTAGCCCGGTGCGGCCAGGCGAGGAGCCAATCCAACGTTGGCCACGACGCCATCACCGAGGAGAATCAGGATGAAGGTCCCGAAGACCTCACCAATGAATTCCCCCGACAAACCGTTCTTCTTCATTTTTTGTGCTCTCCTTTCAAAATGACTTTAGTATGTTTAGGCGAACGCTACTTGCGAACGCCCACTCGATCCTGCTCACCTGTTTGTGGCCATCACCTCCTTTCGCATTTTCGGACACCCTCGGCCTGCCGATGGGAGCCATTACCGCTGCCCTTTGTAGTCGCCCAATCTTCTTTTTGGAAAATCTCAGGCAGGGCCAACAGTTGCTAATAAAAACACCGAGCCAGGGCTACAAAGAGTCCTGTCTCGGTGTCAAATAAGCCACACTCCTCGAATTTAAGTTGGACGCCAGCAAATCGGGACAACGAAGAATGAGGATGAACACGTCCTTGTCTCCTGATTGAATGTAACTTTGACGCGGTTGAAGGAGTTATGATATATTGTAGCACAAATTGAGAGAATTGTCAAGAGGGAAATCTTGAAATTCTAAAGACGTTCACTGTTCAACTGAGAAAGACTGAAGCACCTTCCAAACGGGGTCCCCTTGGTTGTAGTCCAGCTCCCCGCAATAGCCTTGGTCAATGTACTGCCAGAGGATCATGCCGTCCACTCCCGCCTCGACGGATCGCTACATCAACTCCTTGATAATGGGCACCCTTTCCTCCAGGATTCCTTCGTGGAGTAGGCGACCGTTCTTCTTATACGCTCGATGGTAGACCTCAGTGTAGAGAACGGGCAGGCCCAATTCATCGGCAATCCTCAGCTCCCGCTCGTACCTGACGTTGGTCCAGATGTGAACGGTCACGGCATCAATCGAGGGAAAAGTGTGCATCTTACGCCAGGCTTCCTCTCCCCGAGGCTGAGGCCCCCCAACCGAGATCATCCCCACGGCAACTGGCCGACACAGGGATCGAGCTTCTTTATCTCCTCAGAGGCCACCCTGGCCCATTGGACCAGCGAGTTGTAGCAAGACCGCGTCCCTCCCTCAGGAGCACAACTCCGCTCTCCCATCAACTGCCACAACGCCACCTCAGGAAAACCCCTGACCCTGGTAACCACACTTGTCAGATGGTCCACGTACTCGCCTTTGTATCCCGAATGAAACCAGGCTTCGCCCTTGATGGGATAGTCTGCCGCCATGTAGGCGTCGAGTACGATGATGAACCTCAGGCCGTACTTGCCACCCAGGCGGATCAACCGTTCCACTCGATCGAGTCCACCGTCCTGCGCATGCTGGGGAAAAACGGGGATGCGGATGACATTCCCGCAGCGAGACAAGAATGAGAGTACTCCCTCCCTTTCGCTCTCCGGGAACCACTCTTCGAGTATGTAAGCCACGTTCATGCCTATCAACCGAATCTCTCGACCATTGAAAGTGAGCTCGTCACCAGTCCTGACGACGCGATTGGCACAGGGCTCTCCGGATTTGGTAACCAACGATAGAAAGGTCTTCTTCTCTTCGACCAACTCACCTTCTCCCACGAGCACCAACGGAAAGATGAGCCCGCTTTCCCCCTCGGTTTTATCTGCCTGCATAGCTTGAGACCTCTCAGAGAGCTCGTTCTCACTACTAGGACCGGACTTGCTCGGGGGAGAAGCCAGGGACCGTTTCGGTCTCCCCCGAGGTCGGGGGTTCGATCTCAAAGACCCTGCTCTCTCCGGATGCACTTCCCTCAACCGAAGGGGGTAGAGGGTTTGGACTGCGCTCCTGGTCTGTTGGACTGGACAGGGCCGGAGCACAGCCTATCATGACCACCAAAGCCAAACTTACTATCCCCGATAATATCCAGATTCTCCTCTTCGTCTGCTAGCCTCCCCTACCTAGCACCGAGCCCACAAAATCCCTCTGCCCTCTGGCGAAGTCTTCGGCATTCAAGGCCCTTTTGCCCGCCAACTGCACCTCACGCAGAAGCAGGGCCCCCTCCGGGGTGGCAACAGCCAGGTTCTCATCCAGAGCCATCACTTGTCCTGGCTCCCCCTCGCCCGACCAATGGGGCAGTGCCTCGGCTTTGAGCACCTTAAGCAGCATGCCTCGCCAAAACGTATAGGCGCTGGGCCAGGGATAATAAGCACGGCAACGCCGCCAGATCTCGACGGCCGATTGGGACCAGTCTATTAGACCGTCCTCCTTGACGATGATCCGGCTGTAGGTGGCCTGGCTGTGGTCCTGAGGCTGAGACTCGATCGCACCCGCTAGCCAGCGGGGCAAAGTGTCCATCAGCAGGTCGGCCCCCAGCCCAGCCAACCTAGCGCTCAGCGAGCCCCGCGTATCCTGGGGGGATATAGAACAGATGGCCTGGGACAAGATAGGCCCGGTGTCCATCCCCTCATCCATCAGCATGATGGTCACCCCTGTCTCCTCCTCACCCGCCAGGATGGCTGCAGCAACGGGGGCCGCTCCCCGGTGCTTGGGCAGGAGCGAAGCGTGGACATTGAGGCAACCCATGGGTGGGATAGCCAGCACCTCGGTCGGTAGTATCTGGCCATAAGCTGCCACCACTATCGCCTCAGGCGCCAAGGCTCCAAGCTCAGCCACGAGTTTGGGCTGGCGCAGGCGGGGCGGCTGCAGCACTGGCAAACCGTGGGCCAGGGCCACAACCTTCACAGGTGAGGCCTCTACATTGCGACCCCGTCCCGCTCGTCGGTCGGGCCGGGTGACCACTCCTACCATCTCGTATCGTCCGCTCAGTGCCTTCAAAACGGGCACAGCAAAATCCGGTGTGCCCATGAAGACCAACCTTCCCATGGCTTTCCCCCTGGGTGATTGTATCACATTTTGAGCTACTGGACAAGGCGATGATAAGCAGGGGCAACCGCAAGGGTACCCCCCCTACCAGATAGGGTCATTCACTTCTCGGACCAGACTTCCGAAGTCTTTTAACCAGGTGCCCTCTCGCTGCTCTGACAGGGTTGCTAGCAAGGCGTTTTGTCCATTACCCATAGTAGACTTCGGAAGTCTCAACTGCTTTCGCGGAAAACTGAACGCCCCTGCCTACCAGAAAATGCGCCCCTTTCAAAATGTCTGCACCTCACGGCCAAGATTATTGCGATTTGGCGGGACATGTGGTAAAATGAAACATAGAGCCCGTTTTCCAAGCCCCACGAAGGAAACAAGCATGGAAAAGAAAAGAGTGGTTGAGGAGATACGTGGAGAGCTGATAGCGCTCTGGCACATTAGTCAAGAGGTACAGACCCTCATTGATGACGCCAACACTTTCTTGACCTCGACAGGAATGTCCACCTATGCCCCAGGGCAACCCCGGTTGAGGAACCTGTGTGATGGATGGCGGCTCAACCAACTGAAGCAAGTCATGAAACTGCTTCTTGGCGTACGCCAGGATGTAGCAAAAGAGCTGATAGAAGCAGCCGAAGAGGAGAGAGTGGAATTAGACGAGTTGGCCCAAACGATAATCAGCACTAACCCCCATCCACGATAATACCGGACACACCAGAGAGGAGTTAATGAAGTTAGATGTCTCTTTCAGAACTGGCTCACAACAACAAGCGTGTCCTCATGTTCGGAGGAAAAGGAGGAGTAGGAAAGACAACCTGTTCTGCTACTGCAGCCCTCCACTACGCCTCGGCGGGTAGAAAGACGCTGATCATCTCCAGCGACCTTACTCCCTCCCTCTCGGACATCTTCGAGATGGAGGTAGGAGCGATGGAAAAGCCGGTAAGCAGCGTGGAAAACCTCTATGCGCTTGAGATATCCCCTGATGAGGTGATGAAGAGGTGGAAGGAGAGATTTGGGCCGGAGATATACGAGGCTGCTTCTTCTCTTATAGATATGGAGTACGATGAGGTCATAGACTACGTCGCTATAGCACCGGGAATCCAGGAAGAGTTCATGTTGGACTACATACTGGAGCGGGTCAGGGATGGGCGCTACGACCTCATCGTTTGGGACACAGCTCCGGCGGGGGACACTTTGCGCCTCCTGGACCTACCGTATAAATTCTTAAAGCACCTGCGCATGGCGCCCAAGTTCTACTTCGAGGTTCGCGATACCTTCAAACTGAAAAAGGTCCCTTTCCTCAATCTAATAGAGAGCTGGAAAGCCCTGGCCAAAGAGGTGGCGGATTTTATGAGGAATCCAGACAATACAGAGTTCATCCTGGTCACCATTCCCGAGGCCCTGGGTGTGTATCAGGCTAAGAGACTTATTCGAGAATTCGAAAGATATGGCCTTCGTATCCGCCACCTGATCATAAACAATGTCATAAAGAACCCTGACTGCGGATTCCATAAGGCCAGAATGGAGATGCAAATCCCTTACATCAACATGTTGGCCAACGAATACGGGCAAAGGATGGAAATCATCGAACTTCCCCTTTTCCGTCACGAGATAAAGGGTGTGAATAGGCTGAGGGAGTTGAGCAAGGTGCTGTTTGCATAAAGGCAACGGATGTGAGCGGATAAGCGGATGGTGGGCAGCGTTATCAGCTTCCACGTTTCCCTATCCGCTGCGGAGATTGATTCGCTGATGTATGAGTTGTATGGGTTGACGGAGGAGGAGATTGGGGTGGTGGAGGGTTTGGACCACGAATGACACGAAAGGAGGCGAATGGCGCGAAAGGGTTTCGTGCTTTTCGTGGTTTTTCGCTTGCTTCGTGATCCAAAGCACCGACGCGGGGAGATTGACGCGCTGGTGTACAAGTTGTATGGGTTGACGGAGGAGAAGACTGGGGTGGTGGAGGGTCAGAAGTGAGTGTGGTGGTGGGCCAATGAGGAAAAGCCTACAAGACATGTTCAGGCACGTGCCTGGATGGACACAGGCTGGCGTGTGAGTAAGGTGCACCAAGTGGAAAAGTGGGTCCGCTTTCATCGGACATAAAGCCCACCGCGCTGAGCGACTGGACGCCGAGATTGATGCACTAGTGGTTCAGCGGACGCGCAGATTGACGCGAGAGGGGGGCCTGGGACTGTCTTTCTGGAGTACGCCGAGCGGCATGGGCTGCATCCTAAACAATGACCAATAAAGGAGGAACAAAGCATGAAGGAGAGACAACCGACTGTTTATCCCTACATTCCCAACTCTGTTCCCGCGATAAAGGCGCAGATGCTCAAAGAGATCGGAGCGGAGAGTGCGGAGGATTTCTACGAGGATGTGCCGGAGAGCCTTCGACTCAGGGGCAACATGAATCTGCCAGATCCCCTCTTGTCCGAATATGCCTTGAAACGGCATGTGGAGGGCATTCTAGCAGAGAACACGACAACTGGGGAGTATCTCAGCTTTTTGGGGGCCGGGTGCTATCAGCATCACGTGCCAGCCGTGTGCGACGAGGTGAACCGGCGAGGCGAGTTCTTGACCGCCTACGCGGGCGAGCCTTACGACGATCACGGCCGGTTTCAGGCGCTTTTTGAGTACACCAGCATGATGGGCGAGCTCCTGAACATGGACGTGGTCAACGTCCCGACGTACGACGGGTTTCAGGCCACTGCCACGTCGCTCCGCATGGCCTGCCGGTTGACAGGCCGACACGAGATGCTGGTAGTCAAAACGATCAGCGCTGATCTGCTGTCCAAGATCAGGGACTACTGTAAGCCCAGGATAGAGATCAAGCTGATCGGCTATGATTCCGAGACGGGACAACTGGACCTCGCTGCTCTTAAGGCCGGGATTTCCGACAAGACGGCTGCCGTCTACTTTGAGAATCCCTCCTACCTCGGCTTCATCGAGACTCGCGGGGAAGAAATCTCCCAGATCGCCCACGATCACGGGGCGGTCTGCGTGGTCGGGGCCGACCCGATCTCGTTGGGCGTCCTGACGCCACCGGCTGACTACGGCGCGGACATTGTCTGCGGCGACATCCAGCCGCTGGGGATGCACATGCAGTTTGGCGGTGGTCAGGCCGGGTTCATCGCCACCCGCGACGAGGAGAGGTACGTGATGGAATATCCTTCCCGGCTGTTCGGCATCGCTCCGACGTCCGTTCCGGGCGAATACGGGTTCGGCGACGTGGCCTACGAGAGAACCTCTTTTGCAGTGCGCGAGGAGGGCAAGGAGTGGGTCGGCACGGCTGCCGCTCTGTGGGGCATCACAGCCGGTGTTTACCTGGCGCTGATGGGGCCGCAGGGCATGGTGGAGATTGGCGAAGGCATCATGGCCAGGTCGCGTTACGCGATGTTGGAGATGGACAAGATTGAGGGCATCAAAGCACCTGTGTTCCGGTCGCCCCATTTCAAGGAGTTCGTCGTCAATTTCGATGGCACGGGCAAGACGGTCGCCGAGATCAACAAGGCGCTGTTGGCGCGAGAAATCTTTGGCGCGAAGGACTTGACCAGGGAGTTCCCGGAACTGGGCAACAGCGCCCTTTACTGCGTGACCGAGGTTCACACCCAGGATGACATTGACCGACTGGTGGCCGCGTTGAGGGAGGTCGTGAAGTAAAATGGCTCAACAAGACATTACCAAGCACAGGTACACGAACGGGAAGCCAAACCTGAGACGATTTCACCAGGCCAGGTGGGATGAGCCCATCATCTTTGAACTGAGCTGTGAAGGACAACGGGGCATCCTTGTCCCTGAGGTCGAGGTTGGAATCAGGGACGAGATCGGGGACGTCCTGGCGACCCTGCCTGAGAATATGCGCCGGAAGCAGCTTCCCAAGCTGCCCGAACTCTCTCAGCCCCAGGTGCTGCGGCACTACGTGAGGCTATCACAGGAAAACCTGGGGGCAGATCTGAACGTAGAGATTGGGCAGGGAACTTGCACGATGAAGTACAGCCCCAAGATCAACGACCAGTTGGCCAGCCATCCCAAACTGGCGGAGCTGCACCCCTTGCAGGACGAAGAAACCGTCCAGGGCATCCTGGAGATCATGTACCGCTTCGAGCAGATGCTCAAAGAGATTTCGGGCATGGACCGGTTTTCGCTGCAACCCGCTGCTGGGTCGGCAGCGATCTACGCCAATGTCTCGATCATCCGGGCCTACCACGAGTCTCGTGGAGAAGCGGGTCAGCGAGACGAGTTCATCACCACTATCTTCTCCCATCCCTCCAATGCGGCGTGCGCCCAGACAGCCGGCTTCAAGGTCATCACCCTGTACCCGGACGAGGACGGCTATCCCGACCTGGATGCGTTGAAAGCGGCCGTTTCAGAACGCACTGCCGGGCTGCTGATCACCAACCCGGAGGACACGGGCATCTTCAATCCCAGGATCGAGGAGTTTGTGAGAGTCGTCCACGACGCAGGGGGGCTTTGTGTCTACGATCAGGCAAACGCCAACGGCATACTGGGTATCACCCGGGCCAGGGAGGCTGGCTTCGACCTGTGCCACTTCAACTTGCACAAGACCTTCTCGTCGCCACACGGGTGCGGTGGGCCGGGAGCGGGGGCCAGCGGCGTGACCGAGGAACTGGCCCGGTTCCTGCCGGTGCCATTGGTCGAGTTTGGCGGCGAAAGGTATTACCTGGACTACGACCGGCCCGACAGCGTCGGCAAACTGCGGCCGTTCTATGGCTACGTCCCCGTCGTTCTGAGAGCGTATGCTTGGGTTATGAGCCTCGGCGCAGAGGGCTTGCGGGAGGTCGCCGAAATCGCCGTGCTCAACAACAACTATCTGCTCAACAAGATGCTGGAGATACCCGGCGTGAGCGCGCCGTACGCCAAAGGCAAACGCCGCATTGAGCAGGTCCGGTACAGTTGGGAAGAACTGGCGCAGGAGACGGGTGTCCACTCTGAGGAGCTCGGCATTCGGGCGGCGGACTTCGGCATCCATTATTGGACTAGTCATCACCCGTTCGTCGTTCCGGAACCCTGCACGCTGGAGCCCACCGAGTCGTTTTCCAAGGACGACCTGGACGAATACGTGGCCATCATGGAACACGTAGCAAACGAGGCGCGGACGAACCCCGAGTTGGTCAAGACGGCTCCTCACAACAGCACCATTCACACCATTGATCACTCTCCCCTGGACGACCCGTCGCAGTGGGCGATGACGTGGAGGGCCTATCGGAGGAAGGTGGGCCGGGAGAAAGGCTGGCACAGTCGAGGGAAAATCGCTCCTCAACGTACTTCATATTGCGTAAAGCGATGAGGATGGTAGAGAAACGGCTGGGCTTGATTGTCAACCCGGTCGCCGGGATCGGTGGCAGGGTTGGACTCAAGGGCAGCGATGGGGCGGAAATACAAAAGAGGGCACTGGAGTTGGGCGCTGTGCCCCAATCGCTGAACCGGGCGATCCAGGCTTTGGAGAGGATCGAAGCGGTAGATGGACTTGAGGTCATCACTTACCCCGGCGAAATGGGAGAAGACGCGGCCAGACCATGTGGTTTTCAGCCCACGGTCATCGGCTCAATCAAACCGGGTGAGACGACCCCGGAAGATACCATGAATGCCGCCAGGGAAATGCGGCGGCTGAACGTGAAGCTCCTGCTTTTCGCCGGCGGTGATGGCACGGCCAGGGACATTTACAGCGCCGTTGGGGAAGGGCTCCCGGTGCTTGGCATTCCAGCAGGGGTCAAGATTCACTCGGCGGTCTTTGGGACAAACCCACTGAACGCGGGAGACCTGGCTGCGTTGTACCTACAAGGAAAGGCGTCCAGCCTGCGCGAAGCCGAGGTCATGGATATAGACGAGGAAGCCTTTCGGCAGGGCATCGTTTCAGCCAAGCTGTACGGCTACCTCAAGGTTCCTTTCCAGAGAAGACTGCTTCAGGGCCTGAAAACGCCCAGCAGCCCCAGAGAACAGGCGGCCATGGCAGCAATAGCCGCCGATGTCGTGAGCAAGATGGAGGATGGTTGGCTCTACATCATCGGACCAGGAACCACGACCAGGGCGATCACCTCCAGGTTGGGATTGGACAAAACGCTGATCGGCGTGGATGTCGTTGCTGAAGGGAAGCTGATCACCGCCGACGTGACCGAGTCCCAACTGCTGCGGCTTCTGGAAGGGCGCAAAGCCAAGATCGTCGTCACTCCCATCGGCGGCCAGGGCTGCATCTTTGGCCGAGGGAATCAGCAGATCAGCCCCAAAGTGATCAGAGAAGTGGGCAGGGATAATATCATCGTCGTGAGCACCACTGGAAAGATCCATTCGCTGCGCGGACAGCCTCTTTGGGTTGACACCGGTGATCGGGAGGTAGATGAGATGCTCAGCGGGCACGTCAGGGTGGTGACTGGGTACAATGAGCAGATTGTTTACAGAGTGTCGTGGTAGAGGAAGGAGATTACGATGCGTCTTGCCAACAAAGTTGCACTGATCACCGGCGGTGCGTCGGGCATCGGGCGGGCGACGGCGTTGCTTTTCGCCTGCGAAGGCGCGGCGGTGTCGGTGGTGGATTTAGACGAGGTCGGCGGACAGGCCGTCGCTCAAATGATTGTGAACGAAGGCGGACAGGCTATCTTTGTGCCCTGCGACGTCAGCCAGGCGGAAGATTGTCAGCGGGCTGGGCAGCAGACCGTGGAGCAATTGGGCGGCCTCGATATCCTCTTTAACAACGCCGGCATCATCCGGCGAGCCTCTGTGCTGGAGACGAGCGAAGAGGAGTGGGATTGGGTGATGGCGGTCAACGTCAAATCTATCTTCTTGCTCAGCAAGTACGCCATTCCCATCATGGCCCAGGCCGGTGGCGGGGTGATCATCAACACGGCCTCAGGTTGGGGGCTGGTCGGTGGGCGCAAAGCGGCAGCGTATTGCGCCTCGAAAGGTGCGGTGGTTCTGCTGACCAAGGCTATGGCGCTCGATCACGGCGAGCAGAACATCCGCGTCAACTGCATCTGCCCCGGCGATACCGACACGCCCATGTTGCGGCATGAGGCACGGCAACTTGGCGAGTCAGACGAGCGCTGTCTGGCAGAAGCGGCGGAGCGGCCACTGCAACGCATCGGCACGCCGGAGGACATCGCTCAGGCGGCGCTCTATCTGGCCAGCGATGCTTCGTCTTTCGTCACCGGCACAGCTCTGGTGGTGGACGGTGGCGGCCTGGCAGGGTAGGGGGTGACATGCGTGGTCTGAAAAACAAACGAGTGCTTATCACTGGAGGGGCAGGCGCCATCGGCACGGCGACAGCGGAGCGTTTCCTGGAGGAGGGTTCGCGCGTCGTCGTGCTCGACCGCGACAGTGCGGCGCTCGAGCGCCTCAAACGCGCGCTTCCAGCGCTGAGTGGCTCCATCCGCGCTGACGTCTCGAATCCCGACGATGTTGCGCGAGCCTTTGAGGAATTGGATGACCTGCTGGGGGGGCTGGACGTGCTGATCAACAACGCCGGAATCAGCATTCGACATCGGTTCATGGACATCTCCCCCCAGGAGTGGCGCGAAGTGATGGCGGTCAATCTCGATGGCGTGTTCTTTGTGGGACAGCAAGCAGCGCGAAGAATGCTGGCGGGAGATGGCGGCGTGATTCTCAACATGGGCTCAACCAACGGCTTGATGGGCTATCCCTACTACGCCGACTACAACGCCTCGAAAGCGGGAGTCATAGAGTTGACCCGTACTATGGCGCTGGAACTGGCTCCCAAGGTGCGCGTCAAC
>Ga0209991_10000641_pt1 | contig 15421 bp, 16 predicted proteins | sample ChitaG_FD_183167 | JGI IMG/M metagenome (GOLD analysis project Ga0209991, IMG submission 183167) | Deep subsurface microbial communities from South Pacific Ocean to uncover new lineages of life (NeLLi) - Chile_00310 metaG (SPAdes)... | ecosystem: Environmental > Aquatic > Marine > Oceanic >...
AAACCGGAGAGAGAAGAGAAGCTATGTATTTTGGTGTCCAGGGTTTTTTTATGAAACTCAATTTAGGGCTTTCGACAGCAAGCCTTGCTCTTTTATATTCTATCTTCGGGAAAGACATCAGCAACCCTCTGGGAGTAAGATTAGCTCCGGTATTAGGAAGCATAGTAGCCCTTTTAGGACTTATAATTATGACCCGGTATCCGGAAAAACAGATTAAAGATCTTCTATCAAAATAATTTTATAAAATATTGCTTGATTTTTAGGATAATGGGGACGGTTCTATTTTTTATAATCATTATAAGAGAAAATATAATTATGCGGGACATTTTTGGCAAGATCGTTTTAAAAGCATATTAGTGTCAAAAGATGAATATTTATTAGCTTGTGGTTTGTATATAGAAAGAAATCCTATTCGGGCGGGATTAGTGAAAAAAGCAGAGGATTATCCCTATTCAAGTTTTAAATATTATGCTTATGGTGATTCAGATAGATTAATAGATAGAGATCCTTTTTATGATAATTTAGGTAAAAATAACAGTGAAAGACGAAAGGAATACCAGAGGTTAATATTGCAAGAAGATAATCGAATAAATAATCATACCTTAAACAATTTTTTTCTTGGAAATAGGAAGTTTATTAGTGAAATGCAAAAGAAATTTAAAGTGTATAATCTTCGACCAAAGATAGGGAGACCGAGTAATGCGGATAAAAATAAAAAATAGAACCGTCCCCTTTTACATCTAATTACCACCAATCTCTCCTTTGAGAGATGGGATGAAATCTTTTTAGATTCGGTTATGACTGCAGCTATGATAGATAGGCTTACCCATAAATCATATATGTTAAATATGAATGGCAGTTCTTACCGGCTAAAGGAAACAAAGGAATGGCTGGCAAAACAAAATTAATTATTGTAAGGAAAGGAGGAAAATATGGTTTACATTTATTGATTTTTTTTTGAAAAAGTGGTGTACTTTTCGACTGAAATATGGGGTACTTTTCACTTGAAATATGCAAAAAATATCCACTCTTATTTGTTTACCATCAATTTTAATGTCTGGAAACCTTTATTCCCTTTATTTTTTATTCTTTTTCTGTTAAATTTATGGTCACAGTTTTACTTTTATCATCCGCAGAGGCAGTTATCTTTCTCTCACCAGCTTTCGTGCCAGCCGTATAAGTGGTGCTTGCTTTGCCGTCTTCATCTGTAGTTACTTTGTCTTCCTTTAAATTTCCTCCTCCATAAAGGTAGCTTAGCTTGAACTCAACAGTTCTGTTAGGGATGGGATTATCTTCGGCATCAAATATCTTGGCAGTAACAACTGCAGTAGATTTATCGTCGGCAACCAGAGTAGATGGTTCAACAGATAGCTCAATCTTTGCTACTTCAGGACCTCTTAACCAGACCGCCCAAACAACTATCACTATGGCTATTATCGCAACTACAACTACAACTATATATACCTTCTTCTTCCCGCCTTTCTTTTCCATGACTTATCACCTCCTTCTATGAAAGCCAAATACAAGTTTTATTTTCTATAGGGCTGCATTGACTTTTCACCTTTATTTTCCCCATCTTTTAGATTTTTGATCATCCTTCTATCCGTGCCTTTTTGTACTATAGCACAAATCATAAAATTTGATATACGGGGAAAAACAGGGTCTATAATTAAAAAATATTTTGGAATAATAGGGACATCCCATTCTTTAAAATATGGTTTGAGAACAGAAAAAGGGCAGCTAAAGAAAACGACTTTCTCTATAGCTTGCCCTTTTTTTTCTCTCTATTCAATTTTCCCCCGTATAAATATAAATCATTTAACGGGGCGAACCCAGCTCTACCTTCATCCCAGAGAGTTCTTTCTGTACCTCTGTGAAACGAAGAGAACAATATTCTCTGTTCTGTTGATTAAGAGTGGTGATAGTATTGTGTATCTCTATAGATAACCTTTTTCTGATGGATTACCTGGGTTATAGCAGCCATCTCTCCAATAAAAGTCTTTCCTGATGAAGTAGGAGCAATAACTAAAAGATTTTTACCTCTGTCATTCCCGCGCACGCGGGAATCCAGAATCCCATAATTTCGTACCGCCTCCTCCTGTACCGGCAGCAAATAAGGAGAATAGTGTTTTTCCCAGATGTTTAGAATATAAGAGGGGATACCATAATTCTTTAATGTTAGTTACATATACTTGACATTTTTCTATTTTAAGTATAAAATAAACACAATACAATCAATAATAATCAATAAAATGTTATTTTGGAAAGTATATGAACAAAAATAAACGTTTCACGAAAATATTAGATATTCTAAAAACTGAGGGGAATGCCTCAACGAAATATTTAGCAACTATTTTACAAATATCCGAAGCTACCATAAGGAGAGACCTTACAGAACTTACGGGAAGTGATCTATTTCCCATAAGTAGAGTTCATGGAGGAGCAATATATTCTTTAGAAAAATCAGGCTTAGAGCCAATGTTTAATATAAAACTCTCTCGATTAGTGGAGGAGAAGAAAAAAATAGCAAAATTAGCTGCTAACTTAGTGGAGGACGGAGATACAGTAATTCTTGATTCAGGAACTACCGCCTATTATCTTGCTAGTGAACTGGTAAAAAAGAAAGGCTTAAAAATTATTACTACGGATATAAAAATTGCTGAAAAACTTGGCAGATATCCTACTGTTCAGATCATCATTATAGGAGGAGAAGTAAGATCTGGATACTTCAGCATTGGAGGAGAACTAGCTACTAGATATCTTAGCGAATTTAGAGCAGATAAAGGTTTTCTAGCTACTGATGGATGGGATCTAAATGGCACTTATAATTCCTCTATGTTTGAAGTTGGAATAAAGAGATCGATAATTAAAAGTTCTAAAAAAACTTATTTAATAGCAGATTATACTAAATATGGGAAAATAGCCTTAATTAAGGTAGCTGATATAGAAAAATTTGGGGCAATTATTGTAGATGTGCCTCTACCTGAAGACATATTGAAAAGTTTAGAAGAGAAAAAAATAAAAATAATTTTTTAGAAGGAAGAGGGGTTTTATGGATATTAAAAGTAATTTTGGTAAGAAAAAAATAATTATTGGGATGGCTCATTTCACGCCATTACCAGGGTTTCCTCTCTATGGGGACGATCGAGGGATAGACTATATTATAAGAAGAATAAGAGACGACGTAAAAAATCTTCAGGATGGTGGAGTAGATTATATCATGTTTTGCAATGAAAACGACAGACCTTATAGACTGAAAGCAGATTATACTAGCGTGGCAGTTATGGGGAGAACTATTGGAGAAATCAGCAGGGAGATTATAGTACCATTTGGAGTGGATATTCTTTGGGATCCAATAGCTGCTATATCTTTAGCAAAAGCAACGGGAGCTTCTTTTATTAGAGAAATCATTACAGGAACATATGTCTCTGATATGGGGTTATGGAATACTAACGTAGGAGAATTATATAGATATAGAAAACTAATTGATGCTGATAATATAGCTATTTTTTTTAATATATCAGCGGAATTTGCTTACAATCTTGATAGAAGACCCTTAGAGGAGATAGCGAAAAGTGTGGTATTTTCTTCATTGGCTGATGTAATACTCGTTTCTGGTCCAAAAACAGGGATTTCTCCTTCTTTAGAAATGATAAGAAAAGTAAAAGAAGGGGTTAAAGATGTTCCTGTTTTTGTTAATACAGGTTTGAATACAGAGAATGCAAAGGAATTATTGAAGATAGCAGATGGCGCTATTGTGGGGAGTAGCTTGAAAAAGAACGGAGTTACTTGGAATCCTGTAGACAAAGAAAGGGTTAAGAAATTAATGAAAGTTGTTAGTGAAATAAAATGAAAGGTCTGGTTTTAGGCATAGATATTGATATCACAGGAATAATGGCTATTGTTATAGGATGTGATGGTTCTATAATCTGGGAATCTTTTAGATCATTATTCTGCTTCTAAGTTTGCTGTAGCAGGATTTACTCACTCTATTGTCAGAGAATTGGCTCCTTATGGAATTAATGTAAATACCGTATGCCCAATGAGCAAGAATATTACTAAACAAGCAGAAGGATAAAGTAATTTATGTCTTATAGTATTTTTGAAACTATGATTACCGTTGGTTTTCGTTCTGGGGATATTCTTAGGGAATATTTTGAAAATCATAATTATTCCATATCTCAAAAAACTAGTTCTTTTGACCTGGTAACTACTGCAGATAAAGAATCACAAAAGGTTATTATTGCTACCCTTTCTTCTTGTTATCCAGAAATAGCCATTGTAGGGGAAGAGGGGGCAAAGATTGAAAAACATGCAAAAGTTTTTTATGTAGATCCCCTGGATGGAACTTTAAATTTTGTCCATAAAATTCCATTTTTTGCTGTTTCCATAGGTTACTGGGAAAATGGAGAAGCTTCAATTGGAGTAGTGTTTGATTCTATAAGAAGAAACTTATTTTATGCTAAAAAAGGAGAAGGGGCTTTTTTAAATGGGAAAAGAATAAAAGTTTCTCCCCCTAAATCTTTGGGAAATGCTTTGTTAGTCACAGGTTGGCCCTATAATAAAGATAAACACCATAAGGCAGTGGAGGATGTAAAATCTGTTTTAAATTTTACTGAGGTTCGAGTGTTAGGAAGTGCAGCCCTGGAATTGTGCTATATCGCTACGGGTATCCTAGATGGATATTGGGAATATTCCTTATCTCCATGGGATCTTGCAGCAGGAGTTTTAATTGCAAAAGAAGCTGGGGCTATAATATCGACTCCTTCTGGGGAGGAATTCGATCTATTTAAAGGAGATATATTGGCTATTGCTCCCAGTCTATATCAAGAATTTATAGAATTAATAAAGAAAGGATAATTCTCAAATTGAAAAAATTCTTTATTATAGAGAATTAATTGCCATTGATATTTAATATAAGGAAATAGTAAAATGCCATCACTAGGATTAACCAGTGGCAGAAAGGAGGTGCAAGATAATTTGAATTTTAGCCTACAACATTGCGAGGACAGAGAAAATAAAAAGAAGAGATTCTAGCATGCTAATCTGTAACCACATCCTGAGAACAGGATGAGTAAACTATTAAAAAAAAGGAGATTTTTGTCATGATCAATATCAATAAAAGATTTATTCTTAAAGTTAGTATGATTCTTTTGCTATTTCTCTTGATTGGTTTTTGGGCTAATGCTGCTGATAATAATAAAATTGTAATTGGTGTGCAGAATGAACCGGGCACGCTTGATCCACATCGGTTAGACTCAAGGATGGCAAGGAAAGTTATGAATTTAATTTTTGATCAATTAATATGGATACATCCTGAAACACTGGAATTCATACCGGGACTGGCTGAATCCTGGGAAGTTTCTGAAGATGGTTTAGTTGTTACTTTTCACCTGCGGGAAGGAGTTAAGTTTCATGATGGGACACCGCTGACCGCTGAAGACTTCAAATATACCTATGAAAGAGTATTGGATCCAGCTACCAATGCAACATTTATTCGTACCGATATTGGGCCCTTGGAAAGAGTAGAAGTGGTCGATGAGCTTACATTCAAGCTTATTTATCGGGGACCCTATGCAACCGCGCTTTACAATGCGGCCATTAAAGATTTTACTCCTATTAATAGAAATAGTGTTGAGGCTCAGGGTGAGGAATTTGGCACTAATCCAGTGGGTGCCGGAACAGGTCCTTACAAGTTTAAGAATTGGGAACCCGGGCAATACATAACCGTTGTTAGAAATGAAGACTATAACTGGGGGCCGGAATTCTATGAAAATCAGGGACCTCCCCATATTGAAGAGATAGAATTCCGGTTTATACCGGAGCTTGAAGTACAAACAATGGCTTTACTGGCGGAAGAAATTGATTCAGCTGACTACTTACCTGCTAAAGATGTAGCAGCATTAAAAGCTCATCCGAATATTTTTCTATACGAACAACACCTTCCAGGCATGGGTCTATATTCAGCTTTTAATGTTGCAAAACCTCCTTTTGATGACCCCTTGGTTAGAAAGGCCGCAAGTCATGCTGTGGACAAGCAAGCCATCATAAATGTTGTCAAGATAGGTCAAGCCACAGTGGGTCATGGACCGTTCCCTTTCTTCTGGTTTGGATTCAATGAAAAGATTGAAGATTATTATGGGTATGATCCCGAACTAACAAAGAAAATGCTTGATGAGGCAGGTTGGAAGGTTGACCCGGACGGCATACGTCAAAAAGATGGTGTTAGGTTGGAAGGAGATTTTATGGTCCGCCATAGGGATGATTATATTAATACTGCACAGATGATTCAGGAAATGTTCAAAAAAGTCGGAATAGGTCTTGAAATTCAGATATTAGAATGGGGTGCATTGATGGAGGCAATATGGAACGGAAAACATCACTATACCCTGATGGGGCATGGCGGTGGAGATCCCGAAAGTGTAATATATTCTTATTTCCACAGCGATAATATCGGTAGCTGGAATCTTGCTCAGATTTCGGATGAGAACCTGGATGAGTTGATTGAAAAAATAAGGGTAACGATGGATATAGAGAAGAGAAGAAAAATGTTGGAAGAGTTTCAGGAAATTGTTATGATTGAAAAGGCCCTATGGCTTCCAATTTATAATGACATAGAGTATGACCCCGTAAATACTAGAATCCAGGGTACGAAGTTCCATCCATTCATGTGGATACTTCCTAATGATGCACGGATAGTAGAATAAGGCAAGAAATATTTAGCTTGAATTTAGATATTACCAGAATTTTAGAATGACTGTAGTAGTAACGGCGCGCAGGGCAGTTGGGAAAATATATTGTATTAACTCCCTATTTCCCTGCGCCTTATAGATTTATAAGGGAATTTCAAGGGAACTCTTTAATCAAGGGTTTTTTAAAGTTGTATATAAACTGTTTATAAATATAACATACTTCAAATTTAAATGGAGGGGTTTAATATTACAACATATATTATAAGGCGTATTCTTTTAGCAATTGTAGTTATTTTTGGAGTAACATTACTGATATTCCTATTAGTACATTTAATACCCGGAGATCCTGCAGCTCAAATGCTGGGACCCATGGCAACAACTGAAAGCGTTGCCAGGTTAAGGGAAAGCATGGGCCTTAATGACCCCTTGCCAACCCAGTATATTAGATTTATTAAGAAAGCTTTGGTTGGGGATATGGGCAGGTCCTTCAGATCCAACCGGACGGTTGTATATGAAATATCTAAAAGGTTATGGCCAACTATACAGCTTGCTATTACAGGTGTTGGAATAGCTTTTATACTTGGAATTACTGCAGGGATTATTGCAGCAGCAAAAAAAGATACATGGATAGATTCCCTTGTTATGATTTTTGCTATGCTTGGGATATCGGTGCCTAACTTTGTTTTAGGTATGTTTATACTTCTTCTTTTTTCAATCCGGCTGGGGTGGTTGCCTGTAATGGGCTATGGTACCCTAAGGCACCTTATTGGTCCCGCAGTAAGCTTAGGATTATTGTATTCTGCAATAATGGCCAGACTGGTTAGGTCCTCAATGATTGAGGTTCTGGGGATGGATTATATCCGCACAGCAAGAGCCAAGGGGGTGCCGAACAGGGTGGTTTTCTATAAACATGCCCTGAAGAATAGTTTGATTCCAGTTATCACTGTTGCGGGTATGTATTTAGGAGTGCTTTTTGGGGGAACCGTTGTGATAGAATCGCTTTTTTCCTGGCCAGGCATTGGAAGACTGGCAATTGAGGCGATATATGCCAGAGATTATCCGTTGGTACAGGGGGTAGTTCTTCTTATTGCAACAGTCTTTGTATTTATCAATTTAATTGTTGATCTCAGCTATGGCTTATTGGATCCAAGGATTAGATATGAATGATTATCTCAATAAATATAATTGAGAATGGGAGCTTAAAGTTTGTGGATAAAAGGCACTGGAACAAATTTAAAAAGAGAAAAATTAATTTTGTAGCTCTAGCTATTATTGTTTTACTAGTAATAATAGCAATATTTGCACCCAATTTTTCTCCTTATGAACCACTGGCACAGGATTACGAAAAAATATTACTACCCCCCTCTCGCTCCCATATTTTTGGTACTGATAACCTGGGTAGAGATATCTTCAGTAGAGTCATCTATGGCAGTAGAATTACGGTGCAGATAGGGTTATTTGCTTCGATCTTAGCATGCTCTTTAGGACTAATACAGGGCCTTATTGCTGGTTATTTTGGAGGAATTCTTGATACCCTTATAATGAGATTTACTGACATTCTCTTATCAATTCCGACTATTCTACTGGCCATTGCGATAATTGCAATTCTCGGTCCTTCAGTTAACACTCTTATATTTGCCATAGCCATAGCTTCTATGTCGCAGTTTACCAGGGTTGTGAGGGGAACGGTGCTTTACGTTAAGGAATATACTTTCGTTTTAGCCAGTAGGGCTATAGGACAAGGCGATTTAAATATTTTGTTTAAACATATACTTCCCAATATATTGGGACCCGTGATAGTATTAGCTACAATTAGGGTTGCGGGGGCTATTCTTGTTGGTGCTGCACTTAGTTTTGTTGGTCTGGGAGCTCAGCCACCGACTCCGGAATGGGGAGCATTGTTGAATGAGGCAAGAATATATTTAAGGACAGCCTGGTGGTTTACATTATTCCCGGGAATGACATTAGCTGTTACTATATTATCAATTAATATCCTTGGTGATTCTTTAAGGGACATTTTTGATCCCAAGACCTATTATAGTTAAAATTTTGTTGATGATGAGACGATTTTAGCCAGTAAGGCAATTGACAATAGGCGGGTGCTCAATTTTAATTGAACTTGTCTGACGTGACGCCTGGAAAATATTGACATCGATTTAAATCTTATATTTACTTTTACTGTTTAGAAAGAAGTAGGAGCTCTTGGTGCACAATACGTGTCAGGAAATTTCCAACTTGAATATGCAATTAAAGTCGATAACACTCTTGCAAATGATCCAATAGGAAACTTTAAAAGCTATTTTAACACTTTCCTTTTGGAGCAGGTCCTGTAATAGTGCGTTTTGAAGGTTTAATGCCGGATAAAGGTTTGTTTGTAAACTTTTCTGACAGTAAACTTGTTACTGGCCTTAAAAAGGCAGGAGACTCAGTTAAAGCTTCTTGTCACTAACATGCTGCGTTTAATGTATATATACTAGACGCCGCAGGATGTAATAAAGCATGTCCACATCCTGAGGCTAGGACAAGTTATAAAAGACAGGTAAAATTTATGGCAAGAGAGAAATTAATTGAATTAAAGAACTTAAGGACATACTTCTATTCCGATGAGGGCACTTCGAAGGCGGTTGATGGAGTAGACTTTGATATATATTGCGGTGAAATACTAGGGGTTGTTGGCGAATCGGGTTGTGGCAAGAGTGTTACTGCTCTATCGATTATGCGTTTAATACCCGAGCCACCTGGCAAAATTATCGATGGTGAGATCTTTTTTAGGGGTAAGAATCTGCTGGATTATAGTCAGCGAGAGATGGATGATATTAGAGGAAATGATATCTCTATGATCTTTCAGGAGCCAATGACATCCCTTAATCCTGTCCTTACCGTCGGTGATCAGATCTCCGAGGCTATTTTGTTCCATAAGGATGTTCACAAAAAGGAAGCCAAGGAGCAGTCGATTGATATGCTGAAGAAGGTAGGAATACCGATGCCCGAGCAGAGATTTAGGGAATACCCCCACCAGTTAAGTGGTGGAATGAGGCAGAGGGTGATGATTGCTATGGCTCTATCCTGTGATCCCAAGCTTTTGATTGCTGATGAACCAACAACAGCTCTTGATGTAACCATTCAGGCTCAGATTCTGGATTTGTTAAATTCCCTGAAGAACCAGTTTGATATGTCGATTATGATGATAACCCATAATCTGGGAGTAGTAGCCGAAGTCGCAGACCGGGTAGCCGTTATGTATGCCGGTAAGGTAGTAGAATACACCGACGCAAAGAACCTGTTTGAAGATCCTCAACACCCTTACACGTGGGGCTTACTGAACTCCCTCCCCCGGATGGATAAGGAGGTAGAGAGGCTGGATATGATTCCCGGGTTAGTACCCAGTCCTTTGGAGTTTCCCGAGGGATGCAAATTCAATCCCAGATGTCCTTTGGCTGATAAAAAGTGTATTGCTGAAGATCCTGATATCGAAGAGGTTAAAGCAGGACATAAGGTTAGATGCTGGCACTATAAAAAACTTAAACAACTTAAATAAAAATTGGAAGATGTATAGATATATAACTGGAGGAGAGAAGTTTGATAGTTGAGGAGAAGTTATTATTGGAAGTAAAGAATCTTAAAAAATATTTTCCAGTTAAGGCTGGGGTTTTCCGTAAGACGGTTGGTTATCTTAAGGCTGTTGATGATATCAGTTTTTATATCAAGGAAAAAGAGACTTTGGGCCTGGTGGGAGAGTCAGGCTGTGGCAAGTCAACAACTGGGTTAACCATCCTCAGGTTAGAAGAACCAACAGCAGGTGAGGTCAGATTTGCAGGAAAGGATGTCTTCAACTTAAACAAGAAAGAGCTCAAGAAGATACGCAGGGATATGCAGATTATCTTTCAGGATCCCTATTCTTCCTTGAATCCTCGAATGATGGTAGCTGATATAGTAGGCGAACCCCTAAATGTTCATAACCTGGTTAGAAACAAAAAGGAAAAAAATGAGAAGGTCAGAGAACTGTTAGAGAGTGTTGGACTGACTGCCGAACAGATGAAACGTTATCCCCATGAATTCAGCGGTGGCCAGCGACAGAGAATAGGGATAGCCAGGGCTCTAGCGGTAAATCCCAAGTTAATTATTGCCGATGAACCTGTATCATCACTTGATGTATCGGTCCAAGCTCAGGTAATTAATATTTTGCAGGATTTGCAGAGGGATCTAGGTTTAACATACCTCTTTATTGCCCATGACTTAAGTATAATTAAGCATATCAGTGACCGGGTGGCAGTAATGTATCTTGGTAGGATAGTGGAGATAGCCAACAAGAAGGATCTTTTTAGTAATCCTCTTCATTTCTATACCCAGTCATTAATGTCTGCAATTCCTGTTCCAAATCCGATTTATAAAAAGAAAAGGATTATTCTGGAAGGGGATGTTCCCAGTTCGGTTAATCTACCATCAGGCTGCCGTTTCCATCCGCGCTGCCCCAAGGCAATAGATATCTGCAGGGAGAAGGAGCCTGTATTTAAGGATTATGATAGTTACGGACATTATGTAGCCTGTTACCTGGTGTAAAAATAGGATTTTTGTATATTTCAGCATGTACTTCTCAAACGATATTATGATTTCTTATGTTCTATGGCCTATAAAATAAACTGTATAAATTAAATTTATAGTTGGTAAATTAATAATGAAGGCAGTAAATGGGGGAACCAGAAACTGCAACACCTCTATCGCTCTTTAGACCTATTATCTGAAAGTAAAGAAATATTAGAAGAAGAGATATTCTACAAAAAACGTAACCTTTTCAATATGCAGGTAATGGTTGCTACTACCAAACCCCATAGCAGACTTTCACTGCCAAGCTATTATACCCATGCCAGGCGCACTAGATACCCACGGGTAAGCCCGTGGGTATCTACTAGTGTTTAAATTTAAATACTTTGATTTGTTAGAGAATCAGAAAGTTCATGCATTAGAGACTTGGTTGACTTATAGAGATCACAAAAAATCTTGTAATTTAAAGCATATTTATCGTGTGCTTTTAAGTTCGGTTTAACAATCCGTTTAATTTTTACCCATCGGTTTATCTCATTAATACTTTTGAATAGACCAATTCCTACACCAGCCATAAAGGCATCACCATAACTTGCTCCGATTTGTTGTTTAGGAATAATTAGCTCCCTATTAAGAATATCAGAAATAATCTGCATCCATGTATCATTTTTAGTACCGCCCCCTACAGCAAGAATACGTTTAGGATTTATTCCTTCTTTACTCATAACTTCAAGGTTATTATAAATACCAAATCCCACACCTTCCAATATAGCACGATAAACATCTTTGCGCGTATGTTTTAGACTTAAGCCAAAAAGCATACCTTTAGCTTTAGGGTCATGTAAAGGAGTTCTTTCGCCTTCAAAATAAGGTAACATAATTAGCCCTTTTGCGCCAATTGTAGATTTAGCTGCCATCTTATCTAATGCATCATAAGCGTTTTCATCTCCGGATTTCTCACTCTCAACTTCAAGCGGAGCAAACTGATCACGAAACCATTTGGTTAAACTCCCTGATGTGGACATACCACCCAAGAAAACATATGCATCTTTTTCAAGAAAATTAGAAGTCCAAAAATGCTGAGTTTTAACTAGTTCCATGGTCTTTGTGACAAAAAAGATGCTACTCCCACACATTAACATCATATCTCCAAACCCTACAACACCTGCACTAAGAGCTTCGGCAGCAGCATCTGTCGTACCAGTAATGACTGGTGTGCCTTTAGCTAGGCCTGTCTCTCTTGCAGCTTCAGTAGTGACCTTGCCAACTATCTCACAACTCCAGTATGCTTTTGGCAAGCGGTCAGTGGGGGTAATATATGGCGCAATATTCTCAAGCCAACAGAAATTGTAGATATCAAAAAGTGGTGCATAGCCACTTGCGGTGTAAATATCAATGCTTGGTACACTTGTAAGTTTGTATACTAAGTAAGCCTGACTAGTGAGGAACCACCTGGTTTTTTCATATATGGCTGGCTCGTTATTTCGGATCCAGAGAATCTTAGGACCAGATTCTTGCGAGGTCAACTGTGTTTTATTCTTCCGATAGATTTCATGCTTCCCTAGTACATTCTCTAAATACTCCATCTCTTTTGTGGCACGCGTGTCGATGCCGTAGAGAATTGCTTGACGCAAGGGCCGGCCCTGCGCATCAATTGGCAGCACACATGCACCGATACCACTTGTTCCAATCCCCCGAATTTGTTTGGGATCAATACCAGACTTTGTCAGTATGTTTTTTACAATCTCAACAAAATCGTGCCACCAGATCTTCTCAGCGTCGTGTTCGAAATAACCAGGTTTAGGCATATCCATATCATGCTGGACTACGTGAGTGATAATTACCTGGCCATCCTTATTCGTCAGCACACCCTTTGAGGAATAAGTACCTATATCAACTCCTAACAAATATTCATTCTTCATGGTGATAATCCTCCAAAATCATACTATTTTCTGGCTCAGAGAAGCATTTTACCATTTTCAAAGATTATTTTGCTGTCTAAATATACCTGGCCTTCTTGCCGTAGATCTTTTATAATGTCCCAGTGGATAGCGGACTTATTGGTTCCGCCAGTTTTAGGATAGGCACGTCCTAAAGCGATGTGTATGGTGCCAGCGATTTTTTCATCAAATAATATATCCTTGCAGAAGTATTTAACCTTTGGATTGGTACCGAAGGCAAACTCTCCAATAAGACTGGCACCAGGATCTGTATGAATTACCGTCTGTAAGAAATCCTGGTTAGTAGAAGATGTAGCCTTTATTAATTTACCTTTTTTCCAGTACAGGTGCATATCATGTATCAATCGTCCTCCCAGCACACCCGGGAACTCGAAGTAAATATGTCCGTCAACGGTTGTTTCCACCGGTGATGTAGCAATCTCACCATCTGGCATATTACCTATGCCTTCTGCTACACTCCAAGTGCGACCCTTTGTCGAAAAACTCAGGTCGGTATCTCTTCCGACTAGCCTTACATGCCTTCCTTTATTGAGGATTTCTGCCCAACGCCTCCATTCTTTGCTTACCTCAGGCCAGTTTAGTAAACAAGCATCGAAAAACATATCCATAATTGATTCCTCATCTACGCCTGCTTGATACGCAAAAGTAGCATTGGGTACGCGTAACAGGCACCAGCGTGTCTTTTCCCACCGCATGGTAGAAACCTGGCCCATTGCGCGCCTTAGGGCTGAGAGTTTCTCTGCCGGTATATCCCATAAGACGTCCAAATTATGAGCACCGCGCAATCCGAAATAAACGTCCGCCCACTCCATACCATAAGCTTCAATCTCTGGTATCCATTTAATCAGGTTGTTATCACCGTATTTTAAAACTAGACGATTTAGCTCTTCTGAGAGAAACTGTACTTGCGGATAGCCGCCCACTTTAATGGAGGCTTCATAGATAGCATGCATCAAAGGATAAGTCTCCTTTTCTACCATAGCTATCATTACCTTTTCACCTGGTTGAACTTTCATAGAATAGTTAACCAATAAATCTCCTAATTTCTTCCAACGTTTGTCCATAGATATTTCCCCCTATGTTATTATTAATTAATTCTTACTTTATTTTTCCATTTTCTTTTCCTATTGAGCGTAAGAGGCTCAATTATAATAAAGAAAATGAGAAGAATTCCCCATAAAAAGTCCTAAAAAAAAGAACCGCCGTTTATACCTAAGAAGAGCATATGAAATCCGGCCGAAAGCGATTGTAAAATAGAAGTTGCGATGAGTACTCCAATCATATTGCCAAAACCAGGAGAAATGTTTCCAAAAACTAAAATTAAAAAAAGTCATCATAATATATGTTTTTCAGCCATATTCGTAGGCAACTGAATTAGTACGGCTCAGCACAATAATACCTGCTATAGGGCAAGGATATCACTCAAGATATAAATTTTCATATTAATAGATTTAATATCAATATCCGAAAACTTTACAGCAGTAAGATTAGTACCCATTATTCTAACTTCTTTGAATCCGAAAGTTGTATGTTTAAAAATTATATACATCAGTATTCCCATAGTCACCAATATTATAAAAGGAATGGGAACACCAACCATCACAGCTCAATCCTTTTTATAAAATTAGAAAATCACCTCCTTTTCTTTTTTTACCAGTTCACTAGTAAGGTAATAGGCGGTAGTTCCTGAATCAAAAATTACTGTATCTGTGTCCTCTACCAATCGAGAAATTTTTATATTAAACATCGGCTCTACTCCCGACTTTTCTAAAGAATATATTGCTCCTCCATGAACTCTCTTTCCTTACGGGAAATAGATCACTTCCCGTAAGTTCTGTAAGATCTCTCCTCCTTATGATAGCTTCGGATATTTGAAAAATAGTTGCTAAATATTTCGTTGAGGCATTCCCCTCAGTTTGTAGAATATCTAATATTTTCGTGAAACGTTTATTTTTGTTCATATGCTTTCCAAAATAACATTTATATGATTATTATTGATTGTATTGTGTTTATTTTATACTTAAAGTAGAAAAATGTCAAGTATACGAATTGCCTCGCCTCTGTCATTTAAAAATCAAAAGTGGACTGTTTTTTTGGAATAAATAGAGACATATGTTCATTTTATTTTAATAAGAGAGGTATTTCCATGAATACAAAATCTTGTATAAATTCTTCATTAATTGCCCCCTGTGGTATGAATTGCGGGATTTGTATGGCTTATCTTAG
>Ga0209991_10000643_pt1 | contig 15416 bp, 12 predicted proteins | sample ChitaG_FD_183167 | JGI IMG/M metagenome (GOLD analysis project Ga0209991, IMG submission 183167) | Deep subsurface microbial communities from South Pacific Ocean to uncover new lineages of life (NeLLi) - Chile_00310 metaG (SPAdes)... | ecosystem: Environmental > Aquatic > Marine > Oceanic >...
GGAAATTCTTAATGATTATAAGGATACGGTGATTTTAAGAAACAAGCAAGGCGATGTGGTGGACAAGGTATCCTATCGTAATTATGGGGCTCCCTGGAATGCCTTCGAGAAGAACGATCCCCGGGTGCGAGAATTCGTCAGTAATCTCCCCGGGGGGAGCCCGAGATTCCGTAACTGGTTCTGGATGCCGGATATAGGTGAAGGAAAGGATAAGAACGACTACAGCAGCTTCTATGTAAAGAATAAACCCTTTGCCAATATAGGTGAGATCGGCTTTATTCATGCCGGAAAACAGTGGCGGACAATAAAGCTTATCCAGGGGGGAGACTGGAAAATTTTAGATAAGATTACGGTAGCCGATCCTCCGGGGCTACCAGTCAGGGGAAGGATAAATATCAACACCGCCTCCAAAAAGGTTCTAGAGGGCCTGCCAGGGGTTGATTCTTCCTTGGCCAAGGCCATAATCAACTATGGGGACAGCAAAAAGGGACCTTTTAATGAAATGGGAGAAATACTGGAAATTCTTCTTATGGCAAAGCTCGGCGTTAACGGCAAAGACGATGACGAAGATGGCTATATCGATGAAGAAGATGAAAACGAGGCGATATTCCGCAGTCTTTCTAACCTCATTACCACTCGCTCTAACTGCTTTACTATTGTCTCTCAAGGAAAAGTGGTGCGATCCGAGGAAGTGGTAGCGGAAAAGAAGATAAAGGTAGTGGTGGACAGAGGCACCTCTCCTATCAAGATCAAGTATTATCGGGAACTTCCAGAAGATTAATTTACTTTACCGGTCCTTTTTCTCTAAGCAGCGACTTTCTCATATCGATCCTTCGCGGAGGCCAGCAAAAAAAGAGGGAAGTATAATAATAGAATGTTCTTTCTTTTTTGTGAAATGGGACAGGACTCCTCGGATTGACTGCGATAACGACTCTTTTTTCTCTTTCCTTCAATTAACCATATCTTTGTACCTTAGCAATGCATTCCTCAAATACCGAGAGCACTCGCTCCACCTCCTCATCGCTTATTACCAGAGGAGGTTTGATCTTTATTACATTTCCCAGCTCTCTGTATTTAGATATCCCGAACATAACGCCTCTTTCAAGACCAAGCCTTACCACTTCATTAACCTCTTTCACTGCGGGTTCTTTGCTATCTCTATCCTTAACCAGCTCTATTCCTATAGCAAGACCTGGACCTCTAACATCTCCTATGATTTCGTATTTTTCCTGTAAATTCCTAAGATGAGCTATAATATGCTGATTCAACCTATTGCACCTCTCCAGAAGCTTTCCCTCTTCCAGAACATCAATGGTGGCAAGGGCTGCTACCAGTGAAAGGGGAAAATGAGCAAATGTAAAGGCATTCTCACCGACATCGAATCCCTTTAAGTTATCCCTTACTATTATTCCGGCTAAGGGGAATCCTCCAGCAACTGCTTTACCAAAAACCAAAATATCAGGAACAACCCGATAAAGTTCAGCAGCAAACATCTTCCCCACCCTTCCAAAACCGGTCTGGATCTCATCCCAGATGAGAAGAATACCCTGGCGATGGCAGATCTTTCTTACCTCCCGGTGAAACTCAGGCGGGAAAGAGATCTGTCCTCCGTTGCCCTGAACGGGTTCCATCATTACCGCAATTATTCCAGCATCTTTCTCTTTATCAATAGTCTCTTCCAAAAAGTGGGCACACTCAAGATTACAGGAAGGGAAGCTGAGGTTAAATTTGCAACGATAGCAGTAAGCCTCTGGCACTTTGATCATATTTTCCTTAAAGTAAGAGAAAGGACTTTCTGGATCAGTCCAGGAGGCGGCCATAGTGGGAAGATTTCTCCCGTGATAGCCATGCTCAAAGACGATAAAATACTTGCCACCAGCTCGATTTTTCATGGCGAGTTTCATGGCACTTTCTGAGGCTAACGATCCTTCCAAACAGAGATTAACCCGGTTAAGATCAGCGGGAGCAATCTGGGCTAATTTTCTGGTAAGAAGAAGAAGGGGAACGCTATCTAAGTGATAAGCAATGTGGGTAGCTTTTTCCAGTTGTTTTTTAACTGCCTCTATTACCCGGGGATGATTGGCTCCTATGTTAAGAGAGAAAGCCTGGGAAGTGCAGTCAATGTACTCTTTTCCCTCACTATCCCAGAGTTTGGCACCTTTTGCTTTGGTAATTATTATGTTAGGGCGCCCGCCCCAACCATCCAGTAAAGCTTTGCGACCTAAAAGGATCTCATCAGAAGTAATTTTGTCAAACATTAAAGATACCTCCTTATTCAGTGCTTCTAACAAACCTTACATAGCGCTTCTTTTAAGATACCCATCGCCCGATCAACATCCTCAGTGATAATATACAAGGAAAGAGCGAGCAAAAGATTCACAATATCCCCTCTGGCATTAAGGTGATAGAGAAAACCTTTTCCCTTGCAGAAGTTTGTTATCTTTCCAGCAGCTTCTCCTTAAATGATTTGACCTGGAGGAAAGGGCAGAATAATTATGAGAAAGAACTGCTCTATCTCACAAAAGATTAAACCATGCCGTTTTATCTCTCAGCTTGCTTCCTAATTGGCTCTATTTGAAAAGCTTAAAGATAAAGGATCTAGAGGGAAAATAGGTCGGAGTATCTTCTGATAAGACCTTTTACAATAATCCCAGTTGGCGAAGCCCGGACTATTAAAGAATATCGTTTCCTTGGCGATTGATTTATAAGTAACCAGGTTAAGAAGGCCATCTTTCAGGACAATAATTTTCTTATCCTTGGGTTCAATATTCAAACTGCGAAGCATAGCAGGATCATGAATTGATGTACGCTTGGACACTATTACCACTCCTATCCCATTCACGTCAAGAACAATGGCAGATCCCATATCTATTTCCTTTTCTGTAAACTGAAAATCTTTACCCCAATATTTACCGTTGGAGATGACTCTTACAGTACCGGTAACCGTAATTGGTTTAGCATTTACCTGATCTAGTTTACCTCCGACAGTAACCGTTAACCTCTTCCCTACCCCAGTCCGAATACATTTATTAACTGCCTCTAGGTCTACAATAACTGCTATAACTGCATTTTTAACACCCTTTTTAAGAAAACTCTGGAGAAAAAAAGGTACATCGCCTCCTCCGCCTGCCCAAAAGCAATCTCCCGTGTCAACAAAAAGTATAGGCCCACCTGATGTACCAAGAGCCTGCTCAATTCCTTCATCAATAGAAACAGTCTCCAAGGCAAATTCATTCCGTAGCTTCCACATTAATTGAGCAAATCTATCGGCCTCAAATTCCGCTAGTTGTTTATCTTTTCTAGTCACCACAATGGCACAGGAACCAACTTCTTTGATATCTGCAAGTGAGTAGCCAATAAAAAACGAAGCTGATAAAATTTCTTCTCTTCTTTCAAGCTCTTCGATTCTCTGCACCAGCTTTGCCCTGGGTTTAGGAGAGGATTCCCCAGGAAATAATGCAGGTAGTTTTCTCATTCTCATTACGGGTTTAACTTCATTTTCGATGAGAAAACTCATTACCTTAGCAGCTTGTTGTCCCACTTCGCCTTGATCAACGTGAGGATGAGTTCTGTATCCAATCAAGAAATCGGCATTTTCCACCATTTGCCTGGAAACATTGGCATGATGATCCAGGGTAACCCCTATGGGGATGCTGCTTCCTACAATCTCTCTGATTCTGTGAAGCAGATATCCTTCCGGATCATCTAAATCCTCAGTTACCATGGCACCATGAAGAACCGACAGAACTCCATCTATTTGTTGTTTTGCCTTTTGTATTCTCTCCAGCAAATTTTGCTCCAGAAACTTGAAAGCTGCTGTGGTAATCGGCCCTGAAGGTATCGCTGAAGCAGAAACTGTAGGAATAATCTCTATATGTTTATTTTCTGCAACCTCAAGAATACCCCCTATTTCCGTGTTTTTTCTTCCTCTATGGTAGTCCAAGATATCATTGTCAAATAGAAGTTGGTTTTCCTTGAAGCATTTTAGATCCGTTTTTGTAGGAGAAAAAGTATTAGATTCGTGCCAGATACTCCCCAGTACCACCCGCATAGTTTCGCTCCTTTCTATTTTTTCTTTAAGGAAAAACTTAGTAGATACCCACGGGCAAGCCCGTGGGTATCTACAGATATCGAATTTATTCGAGAAATGATCAAGGCTAATCCCTGTTGGAGTCGTACCCGGCTTTCTAAAGAGCTAGTGCTCCTCTGGAACTGGCGAGCCGCCAACTGGATCTATGTCGGCCAGAGTAAGGGGCGCAGCCGCAACGACCGCTACAGGAGACTCAAGGTGCCGATCAAGGATATTTACCTCCTGCCCTTAGTAAAGAGATTTCGGGACGCCTTAGGCGATAAAGGGTAAAGTTCTTCCAGTAGCCGGGGAAGCTAATTTCCCGACGGCCGTTGGCCAACCCTATGAGAGTAGTCATTAACGAACTCAAAGAGCTGCTGAGATAAGCAGGATTCTTCAGATACTCGTCCTTTTTTGCCCAACTTCTACTTTTTTCTTCCAGCTTACCTGTTATCTACAGATTCCTTATCCATTTTTCAAGTGGAAAAAGGGAGTTCTTAAACCACCTCTTAATAATAAGAATTACATATATTTCTTAGCTGCCTTCTGAAATTCCTCAACGACATGATCACAGATCTCATCGGTTAATGTGGGTGATATAGATAGGAGACTACTGCGAGAGACTAAATCATCTTCAAAGGGACAGATCCCCTTATCGTAAGAGTAATCTTTAGCAAATTCATTCAAGAGATCTGTCCAGGGACGACCAGCAGAATTAAGACCTCTTTTTTTAACTAAACTTGGAATTTGGTAATAGATGTGCAGTCCCCATTCAGGCATACGCAGGTTGTTTAATCCCTTGGGGCCTGTGACAATCTTGGTCTGACGAGTTTCTTTAACAACCCTATCACGGATCTCCTCAGTAGGCCAGACCATAAGTAAAAAAGAGCTACTGTCACCTTCTGAATCGATAATACGGCGCAGTTTAAGTCCTTTTATCTCCTCAAGTCCTCTTCTTATGCGATATTTAGCATGATGCATACAGGCAACGATGGAATCTAGTTTGCTAAACTGTGTGAAAGCCAAGGCCGCGCAAAGCTCAGAGGAACGTGACCCTTGACCCCACATTTGAATTTTTGGATCATCAGTGACCAGACGACCACTTTCATCTCTGGGATATCCCAAATCGTGAGCAGCCCAAGCCCTGTTAAAGAGCTCATTATTGTCACATACTACTATTCCACCTTCGCCAGATGATAAATTCTTGTTGTATTGATGCGAGGCAATTGCCATATCACCAAAAGAGCCAACGTATTTTCCCCTGAATTTGGCACCATTTGCCTGTGAGAAATCTTCAAGCAAATACACCTTATGTTTTCGGCAAATATCGGCTACTCTCTCAATATCTCCCGGCGCACCAGACATATGTACCATCATCACACACTTGGTCCTCGGGCCAATTTTTCTTTTAAGATCATCGGGATCTATACCCCAGGTATCATCAATGTCAACAAGACGAGGAATGGCTCCGGCCAGAACAACAGTTATGGGACAGGAGATCCAAAAATACCCGGGCATGATTACCTCATCCCCTGGCCCAATATCCATAGCTTTCATGGCAATGGATAGTGCGGCTGTTCCACTGTTTACCGCTAAGGCATGTTTTCGATTAAGCTTTTTGCAATAGGCCCTTTCTAATCGATCCGAGTACGGTTCCTCGTTGGTCTGACCGTAGTACCGGAAGGGACTTCTTGTTCTCAGTACTTTAGTCACTGCTTTAATTTCTTCCTCGCCTATAAAATAGCTACCCGGCCACTCATAAGGTAAAAGAGCACCACTATTCACTGGGGTAGGTTTGTAGATCTTTGAAAGTTTTCCTACATTCATAACAGTTAGCCTCCTCGTCTAACCAAACCTCTTTTTAAGAGCCTTCTCTGTAGTTTCTATCTTTTGATTCTGTATTTGGCCATATTTATCCATACGGCACCAAGAATTACTAATCCCCGAACAACCATCTGCACATAAGGTGAGATATTAAGCAAAGTCATTCCATTAACAAGAGTTCCTATAACCATGGCCCCCAGCAATGTTCCAAACATGCGACCTTCTCCCCCGAACAGGCTTGTTCCCCCCAATATCACGGCAGCGATGACATTCAGCTCCAGCCCAAGAGCCACCTGGGGAGAGCCCGTCCCAAGACGGGAAGCCATTATAATACCACTGATAGCAGTTAATGCCCCCTCTAAAACGAAGACAAAAATAAGAACTTTATCAACGTTTATACCGGATAGTCTAGCTACTTCCTGGCTTTCCCCCACTACTGAAACGTATTTACCGATTCTGGTTTGATTAAGAATAAAATAACAAAAAAGCCATATACCCATCATTATAACTATGGGACTGGGAATAGGACCTATGAATCCTCGTCCAATAGCCCGAAATTTCTGAGAGCTAATGTAGATTGGGTGACCTTGAGTATATATAAATCCTAAACCTCGTAGTACTGCCATGGTAGCAAGGGTAAGTAGAAATGCTGGTATTTTTTGTTTGGCTACAAAAAAACCATGCATCAATCCTACCAGACAACCTATAAGTAAAACTAAGGGCAACCAGGTCCCGGTCGGCAAAGTGGCTCGTGTCAGCAAGGCAGCAGTGATGACCCCGGTCAAAGCAACTACAGATCCAACACTAAGATCGATCTGGGCTGCAGTAATGACAAAGGTCATACCAAAGGCAATAATGGCGGTTACCGCTATTTGTCGTCCTACATTGAATATATTGGGAAGAGTAAAAAAATAAGGGCTGGCAAGGGATAAAAACACGCATAGGAAAATAAAGCCCAATAAAAGCCCGTAGGTTTCTACAAGATACCGCAACAAGAAGGGAACTGTCTTCCTATTTCCTCTATTTAGCTCCATAGTGACATAAGCAGCAAGCTCTTCATTTAATCAATAAATGGTTACCCTTTTTATGAAGGGGACAATAGTTACTCTCCCAGAATTTGAAAAAATTCTGAGCCGTAAAAAAGTTCGCTCCATCATTTTTAAGCAAGGCAATAAAATCTTCCAATTCTTTAGCTGTCCTATCCCCGCAATTTTTCCACAACGCTTCTTTTAATTCAACCCTGGCTTCCGGAGAGTCTATAGTCTTTGGCATATTAACAAATTCCCAGGGATGAAGGTAAAAACATAGGATTATCATTTTTTCTTCTCTCTGGCAGAGCTCTGCAAAATTATCTACCGAATGCTTTAAAGCAGCCGCACCTTCTAACCTTAATTTAGGCCATTGGTCCCTGTCCCTTTTGTAGGGGTCTTTTGTAGGTAAGGATAAATCAGAAAAAATAGGAATTTCCAAAATCTTAGAGTCTCCCGGTATGGTCCAATTCTCTCTGGAAGGATGGTAAGGTTCAAAAGGTTGCCCATAATAATAGGTAGGATAGGAACTGTCCACTAAGTAGTCAATTTCCTCCAGCACTCGAATCACCTGAGCACCGCCAAATAGTCTGGGTGCTCGGAAGGAAACAGGGCGCTTGCCGGCTATTCTCGTAAGAATTTCAGTGGCCTTCTCTAATCTAGGTTTTATCTCCTCGGCCAATAAGGGATTACTATCATAAGGCATATAAAACAGAGCTTCTCCTATTGTTTCATGGTAAAGAGAATGATTTCCAATTTCGTGGCCTTGTTCTCTTATCTGCCGGACTATCTCAGGGTTATTTTTAGCTGCATCTGCTGTAAAGAAAAAAGTCGCTTTTATCTTTGCCTTTCCCAATATATCCAGAATGATAGGCGTTCCCTTTTTTAGACCTCCGTATTCGCGAGTCCAACTACCAATATCTGTTTCCATATCGAATCCAAAGATAACAAATGGCTCTTTCTTCATTTTTCTAACTTCCTTTTCTTATTTAGCTTACTCTCTAACGGCTCGTTCTCCCGTGATCATTAATTTTACAATTTCATCCCTCGTCGTTTCTTTAATCACACGGTCTCCCACTCGTCGGCCACCACGCAGCACAACAACCCGATCGGCCACAGAAAAGATATCCTCAAGATTGTGACTTATCAAAATCACTGAAGCTCCCTGTTTTTTTAAATCCAATGTTATCTCACGCACCTTCAAAGTCTCTGAAACCCCCAGCGCAGCTGTAGGCTCATCCATTATTATAATTCTAGCATTCCAAAAAATGCTTTTGCCAATGGCTGTAGCTTGTCGCTGTCCTCCAGATAATGTCTCTACTTTAGCTCGGGGAGATTCAATGTCAATTTTTAATCTTCTCAGTATTGGTAGTGTTTCTGCCTCCATTCGCCTCTTATCCAGTATTTTTATGGGAATTCCCAAAAAATTCTTTAAAAGTTCTCTACCTAAGAAGATGTTCTCGGAAATATTAAGTTTATTGGCAAGAACTAAATCTTGATATAGGGTCTCTATTCCCAGAAATTTGGCATGCCTTGGGTCAGTTATATTTATCTGTTCTCCCTGAAGGAAAATCTCACCTTCATCAGGTGTATAAGCACCTGAGATTATTTTAATCAGGGTTGTCTTCCCGGCACCATTATCTCCAACTAGACCAAGGATTTCGTTAGTGTAGAGTTCAAATTCTATATTGTACACCGCTTGAACCGATCCAAATTTTTTGGAAATACCTGCCATCCTCAATAAGGGTTCCTCTTGCATTAGTTTGTCCTAACTGGAGTATTAGCTTTTATAAATGGTTCTTCAGCCAGTAAATATATTTGCCTAAACCCTTCTCTAAGTTGTATTGGGGTTGATAACCCAGTTCTTCCCTGGCTCTACTAATATCCAAAGCTCCTTTCTGAGGCATTTTAACTTTTTGGGAATTATTAAGAAGTCCGGAACCAACACCTATTCGGGCCCCAGGAATAATTCTTTTAATAAGACTTATCATCTGACCCAGAGTAGTGACCTGTCCAGAGGCAACATTGAAGATTCTGTGTTTAACCTTATTATCTGATAGAGCCAATCGAACAGCTTGAACAAGGTCATCCACATAAGTTTTGTCACTTTTTTGATCACCGCCATTTTCCAAAAATGCCTCTTCGCCCTTGAGGGCCTTTTCTATTAAAAACCAAGGTGCACGGTCTCTTGGCAAGCCAGGCCCGTATACCCAGCAGGTCCGCAAAATCAGGCAATTTATACCATGCTCCATATAATACAGATTAATTAGGGATTCAGCGGCACATTTGGTAGTAGCATAAATTCCCAGAGGGTTGACTGGGTGAGTTTCTTTAGCCGACTCATACTGGAATGTTCCGTAAATCTCCTCGGAACTGATAAATACAATTTTGTCAAGATCCATAACCCTCGTAGCTTCAAGAACATTAAGAGTACCTTCAATATTAGTTCTTATATATTGGATGATCTCATCAACTTTAGAAGTATAACCCACTATTGCTCCGGCGTGTACTATTTTCTTTACCCTCTCATCCCTTATCACTCCAAGAATTTGTTCAAAATATTTAACATCTCCCTCTACAATCTTTGTTGTATCATTCTGCCATTGGATTAATCTTGGATCAGGTTGTTTTATATCATAACAAACCACTCTTTCGCCTAATTGCGTTAGCCCTCTAGCGATGTTCCAACCTAGAAAACCGCATCCTCCTGTAATTAGTATCGATGACATTCTTTAAATCCTATTTCTAAGAAAAATATCCAGAGGATCTTATGGTCTCTTTTTCTACATACTGACTAGTAGTATAGAGGCTCGGTTAAAGTTTCGTCGCCGAGCCTCTATACCATTTGTCTTTCTCACCTTTTTGAGAAGAACAAGGTCCCAATTAGCCTTATTTTAGTAGGCTAATATCTCCAGTTTTTCTGTCGCCTCGTCCAGATTGTCTTTGGAAACCAGAAGTACAGGAATGGTGATTCTCTCCGGAACAAAATCAGAGCCCAGAGATTCCTTGCCCTTAATCTTTATCATAGCAGCCTGCATGGCAGCTTCACCCAGAAGTAATGGCTGCTGAGCCACGGTAGCAAAAAGCTTTCCTTCTTTAATAGCCTTGACCATTTCAGTATCAATATCAACACCCACCACTTTAACCTCTGCTCCCAATGCCTCCACAGCTGACACTGCCCCCATACAACAGGTCTGGTTGGAGCCGTAAATGAAATCAACATCCTTGTGAGCGGTTAATATGTTCTCCGTTACAGTCATGGCGTTCTCTCTTAGGGCTTCCTCTACATTCTGAGTGGTAACAATTTCTACTCCTGGCAACTGGGTTACCTGATCCTCAAAACCCTGTACCCGCTGTTGTTGAGCCACTGAGACTAGCCAGGCCACGATGGCAATCTTGGCCTTACCTCCCATGTTCTTTTCAATGTACTCCTTGGTCCACTTGCCCACTTTGGTACCAATCTCAATATTGTTGGAACCAACAAAGGTTACCACTTTATCAGTTTGAAGCTCCATATCGGCGGTTATCACAGGTATACCTTTGGCAGTGGCCTCTTCGACCACAGGTACTACACCCACAGGATCAACTCCATAGACAACCAAGGCATCTACACCTCGGGCAATGTAAGTCTCCAGAGCACTAACCTGAGGAGCAAGTTTGCACTTGGGATCGTTTAGTAATAGCTCTACCCCTGCCTTTTCTACCACTCTTTTCATTCCATTGACCACATCGATATAAAAAGGATGCTCGTAGGTAATGATGGAACTTCCGATGACAATCTTCTTCTCAGCTGCTCCGACTCCTATTGTTCCACAAGTAATTATTCCCAAGGCCAAAACCACCACAAGAGTTAGTGAAATGACCAATCTTTTTCTTAGCATTTTTCATCCTCCTTTTTAAATAAAGATATGCACGGCTTCTCCGGGAAGCCATTTCCCCTTTCATCACTTGTATGTAGCAGATCACCACCTCCTTTCAAATGTAGTCTATCCCTAAAGTCCATAGATTTCTTTTGGGTTATGATAAAGGACTCTTCGAGCTATCCAAAGAGCCTTCTTCTGAGAAAAATAACCTTGTTCAATTTTATCACAAAGAACCCTGGCTAAACAATGTAGAACCAGCTTAACCTTTCCGTAAGCCCACTCTACCGAGTAGGCATCGGTAGCTATGGCAATCCACTTATTGGCCGGGAGAGCTTCCAGTCTTTCAGCAATTATTCTTTCAATATAGCTCGGAAAAAGGGTGTGCCACCAGAAACCAAGAAGACTAACGCTAGGAAGCATTCTGGAGATGATGGTAAGTTCTTGAGAAAGAGAAGAGGCGGCATACATAATACTTATTTTGACATCAGGAAAATCCTTAAATACAGAAATTAAATCAAAGATCAGATGGTGATTTGTCAAGACATAGGATTCTCCGTATCTCAAACCTGGTCTGGCCCACCAGGCTCCTATGCAAAATTGAGCCGGATGTTTAACTTCTCTTAAAATCTCAAGGTAACTGTAAAGAAGCCAGGTGATAAGGATGTTCTGTTCCTCAGAGGTTAGCTCCCTTCCAGTTGTTTTCTTCTTATACGCTGCTTCTATTCTCTCTTTTCCCCCCTTAATTGGTTTGAGAGAGCTGCTAATAAAACAGGTGAAATAGGATACCCCCTCCTTTACTTTTTCTTTAAAGAAACTGCTCAGAAGCTCTTCATATCCACTAACAGTTTCAGGTAGAAAACCGTAATGTTCTTTCGTAAGGTCAAGTAGAGAAGAAGTTCGTTCTGGATCAAAACTAAAACATTCTAAATTCTCAAAAAGTGGGGAAAGAAAGGGGTACTTCTCCAGATTTTTCTTTTTCCACTCACTTCCACAGATAAGTGAACGCTCAATACCCGCTTTCTCCATCATTTTCCTTGGCCAGTTATTATCGCGTTTTCTTTGCTTAATTTTTTCCTGTATTTTTTTCCAATTGCTCTGGTTTAGCTCACCATGAGGTATCTCGTAGATATCCTCTAAGATTTTTCGTATACACCAGAAAGTAGCGGTATTCTCAATATATTTCAGGTAGGGAAAAAAGTAAGCCATTTTCTTCTCCAAGGAGGCATTGGATACCAGAAAGTCATCCTCGGGCAAACCAGCCGAGTAGACTTCCCTCCTCAGGAAATGATAGAATAGAATCTCGGAGGTATCATTTACCTGGGGATGGTCAACTGAAATATGAGAGTGAACATCCACAAGGGGGATTTCCTCTAAAGCAGATAGGATTTTTTCATAAAGAGGATTCATTATCCACCTATTTTTCAGATGAATTCTTCCCACACTGCATCTTCCCTGCCTTCTCCTTTTTGTCCAATTTTTCCTTCACTTTTTCTGCAATTTTCTCAACAGCAGCTCTCAATGATTCCTCTCCCTTGGTTGAACTGGAAAGGACTCTTGGATCATCCTGGACTTCAAAATTGGGAGCTGGCTTGCTACAAAAAGCATCGCTATCCACAATGGCCCACTCCTTGTACTTTAAGGGTTTTTCTTTAGGCGGTAGTCGTGTCAAGTCAACAGCATCCGGACAAATAGCCATCATTCTGGAAGTCTCCATAGCCGTGGCGTGTCCAAAATCCACTCTGCCTTTTTCATCGGCAAGAGAGACAAATACACACATCACTTCTACTTTCTTTTGGTGAGTAAATTCGGTGGCAATACGTTCCAATGTAGAAATCTGATTGGTAGCCCCATGACCATTTACAATTACAATTGTCCGATAACCTTGCTCTACTAATTTTTCTATCATAATCCTCGCAGCCAGTGCCAGAAATTCCTCAGGAAGATAGCTGCTTTTCATACTATTTTCAGGAAAATCCATACCTACAATCCATTCTCCACCTTGAAATCCCAAATTTTTGAGAGTTTGGGAATCTCTTTCTCTTTCAGTGCCCCAAAAGAGAGGAGGTAATACTACACCGCCGGTTTTTTGAGCTGCTCGAACTGCAATTTCGTAAGCAATAAGAGGGTCGGTCCCCAGGGGTAAATGGGGACCATGCCACTCCAGGGGACCGAAGACCAAATAAGCTACTGGACAACGTTTTCTTTCCTGGATAATTTCCCCAGGCCTCATCAGCTCAAACCTTACTTTCCTCATCTTCCATCTCTCTTTCCTCATAACCTATTTAACTCATCAATTTTGAGCAATTTTCCCCATTTTATTATCTTGATTACAACATCTATAACTTTCTTAGTCACTATTGTTCTCAGAGTTCCAGAATCTCAAGGTATTGCTCAGAGAAACGTTCCACCCCTTCTCTGGTAACTCTAACCCCATCTTCCCAGCGCAATCCATAATCAGGTGTATACAGAAATGTATCCACCTGGAAAGTCATATTTTCTTCCAGCACAAATTGAGAAGTCAATTCAATCCAGGGTTTTTCTACCTCAATCATCCCTATCCCATGGCAGGGTCCATAAAGTATGTTTTTACTCAATCCCTCATCATTTAGATAGTTATAAAACTTCTCAGCCACCTTCTTTGCCGGAATTCCTGCCTTCATCCAGTCCATAGTTTTAAGATGAGCATCCAAACCAGCCTGAACTAACTTGCGCATCTCACCGGGCATCTTTCCCAAACAAACAGGTCTTCCTACACTGGCCGAATAACCTCCTACCCTGGCCCCGATCCCCAGTTGGATCATCTCTCCCTCTCTGATGACCTTATAGGAGGGACGGGATATAGCATGAGAGGTACCTCTACCGCAAAAGATATACTGAGGCATAGCCTCATACTCGGCACCGTTATCGTACATGGCCTTTTGGGCAACTCCCACCATCTGGAGCTCAGTTACCCCTGGGCGGATCGCCTTGAGTATCTCTCCCAGGGCTAGCTCCGAGATGTGATTGGCCTCCCTAAGTAAAGTAATCTCATTTGGACTTTTCTTCGTTCGCATCTGGACAAGAATATCATCAGCTCGAACAATTTCGGCATTGGGAATGGCATTTCTTACTGCCTCATAAATGGCCAGAGGCAGAATTGAATAGCCAGCAATGCCCAATTTGTTTACACCTCCAGGTACACTCTCCTGAAAAATCTCCTCAAAAGTGGAAATGGGAACACCAGGGTATTCCGGATCTGCTGACTCCCGATATTCCAGAATCTTTCGGATCTTTGGGATTTTGCTGCGATCTTTGGCAAAAGTTTCGCTTTCCGGTCCAATTATGAGAATGGGTTCCCCTTCCTTGGGAATTAGAACCCCAGCAGTCTCAAAGAGAGGCCAGTAGTCGGTGAGATATCGCACATTGGCGAAATCTGACTCATTGGAGTGGACCAGAAGAGCGTCTAGACCCCTACTATTTACCTCCTCCTGCACTTTAGCGAGTCGCTCTTTAAATTCACTATCAGGAATGACTTTCAAAGTTTCCTCCTTTCAGTCATCGGCTTATTCATCTAAAGCTCCTATCCAGAGAGGAATCCAAAGAACATCAAACTTCTTACCCTGTGTTATCAAAAGTTTCGGCTTGCTTTAATAGCAAAGAGAGTACCGAAAAACCCTTCTCATAGCTCTCCTGCCATTTGGAATCTTTCTCCAGGCCCGTAAAAACTGGCATCCTATTGGAAAGCAACTTCACAAGATTTTTTAACGTTATCACTGAACCAAATTGTAAACCCAGCTTTTGTAAGATTATTCTATTCTCTGCGTTTACGTTCTCTACCATACGGGGATCACGACTACTCGAACAACTATGTCTTTCCCCCCAAACGGAACCTTTTTCATCCCTAATACGCTTATTGCATTTAATACATATATCATCGAACTCCTGAACAACTTCAATTTCAATCTCATCTGGATTTGACTTTATCTTACTAATCACTTCGTTGAACCCATCTTCATTATAAGCTTTTTCTGTAAATGTTGTGAGTTGTGAACCCCAAAATACTTTTCTCAAATCCTCCACTTTGAGATGAAGACAACCAAAATAGCAGACGAAATATCCCAGATGGTAAGGCCTCAATCTTATCTTCATATTTTCTCTCTATTTTAGCCGAATTTGGAAACTTGCAAATTTTTGCTGTTTCCCAATGCTCATTTTCTTTCTTAAACCTCTCTTTTAATCCACATACAGGACAAACACAGTGCTTACGAATACGGGGTAATAACCTTAATCCAGAGTCCTTTACTCTCTTTAGATACTTGATGCTATCTTCTTTCAGAAGGAAGCTTAACAGGACTTATTTCAAAGAGCAAAACCTATATATTCTGCCAAAGATATGCACAAGACCTCTACTACCCATGTCTTTAGTTATTGATAACGTTATTAATTATAGGCAGGGATTTATCTTTGTCAAGGTAACCAAATAGAGAGCTCTGGAAAAACCTTGAAAATTGCCTTTGAGATTTTCTATAAAATTAGCTTTAATTTACTCACCAAGATTCCCAAAAATTTCACAACCACATGAACTTCTGATCACCAGTTCTGTTGGAAGATAGATCTCCTCCATTTTCCCTTCGGTTCTATTTTTTATCCGTT
>Ga0209991_10000645_pt1 | contig 15384 bp, 14 predicted proteins | sample ChitaG_FD_183167 | JGI IMG/M metagenome (GOLD analysis project Ga0209991, IMG submission 183167) | Deep subsurface microbial communities from South Pacific Ocean to uncover new lineages of life (NeLLi) - Chile_00310 metaG (SPAdes)... | ecosystem: Environmental > Aquatic > Marine > Oceanic >...
CGACCAGAATGCCGGCGCTAACAAAAGCCACATTCTCTGGTCCAAGGGGGTCAACGCCAGGCTTTATATGGTTATACATAAGATACATATCCAGCCCCCTCCCACCAAGAAACATCTTCCGCATCTTGATGGGGATGGGCTTGGTTTCAATTTCACCGCTAGTTAGATTAATATAGGCTATCTTTCTATTTAGAGCCATATCTACTTTTTTCCCTTCCCCTTTTTACTTATAGCTTCTTCAGCTAATCGCCTGTTTACCTCCCAGACTGGTCCTCTTATCCTGGGTAGATCGGGCATAGGCCAGGATATACGCCACTCAAAACTACAATAGGGGCACTCATATGTTTTTGCCCCCTTTGGTGGACTGATTCTTTCAAAGCAGTTTAGACATCTAAATGCCCCTGAAGTTCTGCCTTTAGCCGTGATTTCTGATGTTGTTTCCCCGTTCAAAATAGCCCCCTCTTCCAAAGTCGAATTCTTACCCTGTGTTCTAGGCTTTCGAAGCTCATAATATAATAAGGAGTATGTTTTCGTCAAACGCTTAATAGTATAGATTGTTTGGTAACCCTATCCCCTTCATCACCACTTCAGAACAAGGAGAGGCAAATTATAAGGGGTCACCGCAAAAACGCAGTTTTTGTGGGGTGAAAATTCTCTCTTATATAACCCATTCCCCCTCTCCATGATATGGATATATATTCCTATCATGAGGGGGATAAAGCGGGTTCCCAGGAAAATCGGAGGTTTTTGTGGGTGCTTAAAGAGGGTGAGGTTGATAAACAATTATTAGTTTTGAGCTTTTAATCGCCTCTCAGGGCAGCTCGTAGCGCCTCTTCTGACTCAGGAGTGGTAACAGCTATTATCTGGTCTCCGGCCTGAAGGATAGTATTAGCTGTAGGCACATGAGGTTTTTGTTCCTTACGAATAAGTAGAGACAGGACACTCTCCGGTGGTAGCGAAAGCTCCTTTAACGGTTTGCCTACCGTAGTTGAATCAGGCGGGATTTTTATTTCTACAATCTCCAGCCCCTTATCTCTAATGGTTAATAAATGAGTCAGGGGGTGTGTTGGCACCTCTTGTTCTATGTATTCAAGGATAATATTAGTGCTACTTACAGTAACATCAATCCCCAGCTTCTTGAAGATAGCCTCATTCTTTGGATTAGTGATGCGGGCTATGGTTCGAGGCACATTAAATTTATACTTGGCTACCTGGCAGGCAACCAGGTTATCTTCATCATCACCAGTTACAGCGATAAACATATCAGCCCGACCAGTGCCGACCTCAGCCAGGGTAGTCGCCTCACAGCCATCGCCGCGGACACAGACACTGCCGAGCTCATCACAGATGAATTCATTTCTATCCGGATCCTTTTCCAATACCAGTATCTCGTGCCCTTCATCTAATAGGGCTTTGGACAGGTAATAGCCTACCTCGCCGCCACCGACAACAATGATGTACATCTTTTACCTTATTTCTCCAGCCTTTCCTTTAGCATCTGGGCGAATATTGTGGTCGGGCTAAAGGCTTCTATGCCTAGGGTATTGTATAGCTCACGGCGTATCGGGTCATAGATACGGCAGATTACCTTGGGGACATTGAAGATATGCTTGGCGATTTGAGCTGCCATGATATTGCGATTGTCACCCTGGGTTACGGCAACAAAGGCATCGGCTTCCTCTATACCTGCCTTTTTAAGTGATTCCTCTTTAATGCCATTGCCCAGTAGTGCTGTGCCGCCAAAGTCAGGCACTAACCTTCGGAAGCTATAAGTATCAATATCCAAAATGGTAACCAGATGTCCCTCGGCATCTAGCAACCCAGCCAGCCGAGCCCCGGTTCGCCCACAGCCCATAATTACTACTTTCATATGGCAAACTCAGTTACATAATGGGTTGATGATATAGTATAACATGGCACGGAGCATTTTTTAACACGTACGGCACCACACTACCCAGGCTAAACTGACCAAAGCGCCTCTTGTAGGTAACACCTATTAAGATTAGGTCAACCCCTCGTTCTACGGCTTCATCAACAATAGTTGGTGCCACCTCACGGGCTTGAAGTAGGTCAGTCATTACCTCATAGTCTTGTTCTTCAGCGATGCTCTCTATGTGGTCTAGTATACCTTCAGCCTTTTTAATTTCAGGTTCAACTTCGGCGTCTAATGGCAGGGCACGTTTTACTGCAATAATGTAAACTGCCCAGATTTTACCCTTATTCCGCTTAGCCAGCCGGCAGGCTAGCTTCATTGCCTCATCATCAGCTTCAGTGCCCATTACCGGCACTAAAATCTTGTGAAACTCCATTACATTCTGTTCCCACTTACTATTGATTAACGGGTATTATAGTCTTCTTGTCAAAAATCTACAATACCCTGTGCTCCCACCTATCCTCCCATGGAGCTTGGCTCATCAGCCAAAGGGTGGGTGGGAAAAATAGATTGATAAATAACCTCTCTTATTCTATGTGGGTTAATGGCATATGCCCTTTCTGCCGATAGAGGCAGTAAATAATTAAACCCAAAACCATCTTATTGGCCTTGAGACTTTTCCTTGAGCCGACTTATTTGGGCATCTACAATCCTCACCGTGGTATCCCTAAGCACCTCTAACTCATCGGCAGATAGGCTCTCTAGTTCACCCAGATTGTATTGGATGGTGCTTATAATCTCCCGGGAAGGGCGCCGCCTGGGGAGCATGAAATAGGCATATAGGCTGGCGATTATCACACCGAAAAAGATGACCGTACTGAAAATTGACCAAATTGACCCGATTACCATCCCCCAGGTAGTGATCGGCCCTGGGGCATTAGCCCCCTGTGTTTGCATGGCGGTGAAGCTCCACCATAAGGTGCGACCATAGGAAGTGAACTGTTCATTTACCCCATGCTCAGCGAGGTAAACACCCCAAGAGAAAAGTAGCCAAAGCCCGACAAGAGCAAGAAGCATCGGTATTAGAGGAGTTCTGGTAGCTATATCCCTGAGAAACCTAAAAAGTTGTGGTATATCCGGGGTAATACGAAGCCTTCGGCGATGCCTCATCCGTCTACGGAGCACCTTGTCCCCAGGTAATAGTGGTGTTACTTCCTCGAACCGTTCTTTCTCTTCCATATCCACGCACCTCCCTTTCTGATTAACTTTATATCCCTTACCAGTCGCTGAATTTAACCACCCCCCTTTCGCCAAATTCTGCTACCAGGGCGACAATACCTAAGGCATAATAGATAGACGAGCCAACATTCCCATAGCCGGCACTGAATAGGGCAGGAACTCCTAATATTCGCCTTAAGCGGTAGCGCCTGATTCGTCGGGGGTGGAAGATTTTATCGCCAGGTTTAGGTCGCCAATTATTGCCCATATTTCATTCGTTTGTGGAATTTTACGCACTTGTCTGCTACCTGTCAATGGTGCCTAGCTTGACAATTATATATATCTCGTCTAAACTGATAGGGCAGTAAGCTAAAGTTGTGACCTGATTAGGATAGGAGTATTTTGCCTTATATATGTAGGCATTTGCCACGAGTTTTGGGTCTTATCCTTATGCTTTCTAATCCTCATTTCAGTTTGTTTACCTATTTTATACCGAAGCAACTGCCTAGCCAACCTTATTTTTCTCATCGCCTAATTTTTAATCTCTGGCTATCTCAATATGCCTCTGGCTGGCAAAGGAGGTTTAGCTGTGTTTAAGTTTCCGTTTATACCTCGGGAGGAGAAATTTTTTGACCTTTTTGAGGAGAGTGCCCGGAATATGGTAAAAACAGCTCAGGGACTAAAGGAGATGGTCGATACCTGGGAAGATATCGGGGAAAGAGTAAGCGAAATAACTGAACTGGAGCACCACGGTGACCATATTACCCATCAGATTATGGCACAGTTGCACCGCACCTTTGTTACCCCCTTTGACAGGGAGGATATAGCCCTACTGGCTCATACCTTGGATGACGTGACCGACTTTATCCATGCTGCGGCTGATGCCATGTTTATCTACAAGATAGACCATCCTAGCCAGCGGGCTAAGGAGTTAGCCGATATCATCGTGCAGGCAGCGTCTGTGGTGGAAGGGGCAGTTCCTGAACTGCGTTCTCGTGCCGAGTTAAAGCAGATTCTTGGACGATGCGTGGAGATTAATCGATTGGAGAATGCGGCTGACAGGGTATACCGGTCAGCACTGTCCGAGCTGTTTGATGATGCCACAGATATGGCTCAGGTTATCAAGTGGCGTGAGATTTATGAGCATATGGAGGCCGCCACCGATAGGTGTGAGGATGTGGCTAATGTCCTTGAAGGGGTAGCCCTCAAGTATGCCTGATTCCTCCCTCTGGCTCCTTCTCCTGGTTATTGCTCTGGCTATTGGCTTTGGCGTGGTTAATGGTTTCAATGATGCTGCCAATGCCATTGCTACCGTGATTGGCACTCGTGTTCTTTCCCCCAGAAATGCCATAATACTGGCTGCCTTTCTTAATTTGGCTGGTGCCGCTACTGGTCTGGCTGTGGCTCGAACCATTGGCGAAGGGATTTTAGTTCCAGAGGCAATCTCATATCTAACGGTGATTGCCGCTTTAGCCTCAGTTATTATCTGGACGAGCCTGGCTACTTACTATGGTCTGCCGGTAAGCATAACCCATGGCTTTATTGCCGGACTGGCGGCAGCCGGGGTAGCGGTAGTGGGTAGTGAAGCGATACAATGGAGTGTCTTGCAACGGATTCTGTCAGCAGTGGCTACCGCTCCTGTCCTGGGCTTTGTTGGTGGCTTTGCCCTGATGGTTATTCTATTTTGGGTGTTTCGGCGAAGTACCCCAGCCAGAGTGCGAGGCATTTTTAGTAATTTGCAAATTCTGTCCACTGCCTTTATAGCTTATAGCCATGGCAAGAATGATGGTCAGATGCCCATAGGTGTCATCACTATGGCGCTGGTGATTTATACCGGGCAGACTGGCCTATGGGAAAATATCCCCTGGTGGGTAATAGTTGTATCAGCCTTAGCTATTAGCTCGGGTACGGCTATCGGCGGTTGGCGGGTGATTAGAACACTGGGATTAAGGGTTACCACCCTTCGCCCGGTTCATGGTTTTGCTGCTCAAGCCTCAGCAGCTACCGTTATTGAAATAGCCTCACACCTTGGTATTCCAGTGAGCACCACCCATAGCATAAGCACTGCTATTATGGGGGTAGGGGCTACCAAGCGGATGTCGGCGGTGCGGTGGGGGGTAGCCGGTAATATTATTGCCGCCTGGATAATAACCTTTCCCGTCTGTGGTGGGCTGGGTTATTTGTTTGCCCGCTTGCTGGGGATAATCTTCTAGCTAGCTTATAAACTAATCTCCCCGGGATTTACCTGGCACTTTTCCGCAGTAATAATTGCCTCAATTTCTGATACCACCAGGTCAATTTCATCCTGCTTATTCACTACCATATAGTCAAATAGGGGTAGGTGTTTTATTTCTTCTTCGGCAGTTTTTAGGCGTAAGGCTAAGTCAAATGGTGATTCAGTGTGGCGCTGCTTGAGTCTTAGGGCAAGTTCTTCCATTGATGACGGCATGAGAAAGATAAATACTGCTTGAGGCAGGATTTTTTTAATACTGGCGGCTCCTTGAACGTCAACCTTTACTATTATATCTTGCCCCTCGTCCAGGGCTTGCAGGACTGGTTGCTTAGGCACGCCATACCAATTGCCGTAGACATTTGCCCGCTCCAGTAACTCGTTATCAGTAACCATCTTCTGGAACCTTTCCATTGAGATAAAGTGGTAGTCTACATTATCTCTTTCCCTAGCTCGCCGAGACCGCGTAGTTACGGTAGTAATATATTGAAGAGGATAGTCTAATTCCTTCATCCTGGTTAAAATTGCATCTTTGCCGGCTCCTGAGGGACCGGAGAGAACTATGAGCAACGGCCTTTTCCCAGCGATTTTTCTATGGCTTGCCTTTTTCATTACTTTACTCTGGGCTTAGCATTGAACCTCCTCGCCCGGCGTAGCTCAATGGAGTCGCAGTCTGGTGACCTTCGGCTCGACTTGCTTGTAACCTGCCAGCGATAGTTTCTGGGGCAAGTGCCGCCAGAATGATATGCCCGCTATCAGTGATGATAACCGCCTTGGTTCTTCTGCCACTGGTCATATCAATTAGCAGCCCCTTGTTTTTCCCTTCCTGAATGGCACGTCTGGTAGGTGCTGAGTTTGGTGGAGCTATGGCTATAACTCGGCTCATGGCTAGTATGTTACCAAATCCGATGTGAACCAGTTCTATGACCATTATTATCACCTCGGAAGATTACTTTTAGTTTTATTAACATCAGATTTGGCCTTGGTTAGCTTTATTGCCAAATCTGGAATTATCTGACCCCGATTAACTTAATCAAGTCTGGTAAATTCTATTTAATAATTAGCGATATATACCACCTCCTTTCCTGTGTTATTTTATCATGCTTATTATCTTAAACCCTTAACGGCAATTAGGCAATAGGCTTGAAGGTTGAAAAGACTTGAATTATTTACTATTTGGTGATAAATTATAGTCTTGGGTTGAACATGCGTGAGCGGCTATCACAAGTTCTTATTCCACATGAGGAAATACGCTCATTGCAGGTGTGGGAGTGTCAGAACTGGCACAAGAGCTGATGGAATAGTGGAGAATCTTATATGCCAAAACTTAATCTAAATCGAGAACCGATGCCAAGACAAGACCCTAAACTACGGGGCAGAAACTTCAATGAAGTTGCTTTAGGCTATAGTGCTCAGCAGGCTAAAGCTGAGGCAGACCGCTGCATCCAGTGTCCCAAACGTCCATGCATTGAAGGCTGCCCGGTAGAAATAGACATCCCTGGTTTTATCAAGGCTATTTGTGATGGTGATATGCCTGAAGCGGTAAGGATACTTAAAGATAAGAATAGCCTGCCTGGTATCTGCGCGCGGGTTTGTCCCCAAGAGACACTGTGTGAAGTCAGATGCGTCCTAGCTAGAAAAGGGGCACCGATTGCTATCGGTCCTTTGCAGCGGTATGTCACTGATTGGGAGTGGGAAAATAGGGGAGTGGTAGGTTCAGTATCAGACCTACCTTCACCAACAGGCAAGAGAGTGGCTGTGGTCGGCTCAGGACCAGCCGGACTAGCTGTGGCCGCCGATTTGGCTAAATTGGGACACAGTGTTACCATCTTTGAGGCACAGCCTGTTGCCGGTGGGGTGTTAATGTATGGCATCCCTGAGTTTAGATTACCTAAAGACATTGTTCAGGCTGAGGTTGACTATGTTACCTCTCTTGCTGGGGTAGAGCTTAAATTGAACTCAGCGGTAGGTAAGATTGTTACCGTTGATGAGTTACTTAATAGTGGTTACCATGCCGTTTTCCTGGGAATCGGCGTTGGGCTACCAATGTTTTTGAATATCCCTGGTGAGAACCTTAACGGAATCTATTCGGCAAACGAGTTCCTGACCCGGGTCAACCTGATGAAGGCATATCAGTTTCCCGAATATGATACGCCGGTGAAGGTGGGTAACAAGGTGGCAGTGATTGGTGGCGGCAATGTGGCTATGGATTCAGCCCGGTGTGCCCTCAGGCTTGGTGCTGAGGAAGTTTATATCGTCTACCGACGGTCTGAGGCAGAAATGCCAGCTCGCCGTGAAGAGGTGGAGAATGCTAAGGAGGAGGGTATCCAGTTTAAGCTACTAACCAATCCCAAGCAGATGCTGGGCAATGAGCAGAACCGGGTAGTTAGTATAGAGTGTTATGAAATGGAACTGGGTGAACCTGATGAGAGTGGCCGACGTCGCCCCATTGTTAAGCCCGGAAGCGAATTTATTATGGATGTAGATTCGGTAATCGTAGCTCTGGGCACCATACCTGATCCCCTTATTGCCCAAACTACTGAAGGTCTGGAAACTACCAGGCGAGGCACCATTGTCGTTGATGAAGCTACCGGTAAGACAACGAAACCAAAAGTTTGGGCTGGCGGCGATATAGTTACCGGCGCCGCTACCGTAATCAGCGCTATGGGCGCCGCCAAACGCGCCGCCGCCGATATAGATGAGTATTTGAGGGGATAGGATTTCTCCCTTTGGATGTGTATTGGAGAGGACGTAATCAGGGACGGAAATATGTGCAAAATTCAAAAACGCACAAAAATAAACGGTATCTAGATAGGGGGAAAATTACCCCGATTAAATACTTATTGCCTATTGAGCTCAAAGATTGTGGTGGTGATAGTTTAAGAAAATAGCCTCTACTCGAGGTGTTATCTCATCCCATATACCAACTGGAAGACGGAAATGATTCCAAATATCTGTTACTAAACCTTGAAAACCAGGTGGGAATATCCGTGTTTTAAATTTTAGAGCTAGTCCACCACAATCTTTCATCTGTGCGTATTGTTGCTCTGATGGACATCTAATTGGGAATACAGGCAGTAATCCAAGGAATTGACACATTTCGAGCTTCTCTTCAAATTCATCCTGCTTCATATAATCAAATCTGTTTTTTATTTCCACTCCGTAACTGATTCCGTCTTTTTCTATAATGAAATCTAGGTCTTTATCCGATTTACTCTATACCTTACCTCTGAATGTATTAATGTTTCTACCTATTATTTTGAACTGGTTATTTTTAAACATATGCCCAAGTAGAATTTCAGCATATTTCCCTACACCGTCATTCACTTCATCATCACTAAACCTTTCTAATATCTTAGTTTTCATCTTTATTGCCATTGCTGTGTATCTTACATTATGTCTATATACAAAAATTACATGCATATTCTTCCCAAAAGCACGGGGTTCAGCTTTTAATAATTTGCCCTCGATAAGTTCATTGACTGCTTTACCAGTAACATCGTGTGGATATTCGTCTTCAAATATCACTTGTATCTGTTTCTTGTAAAATACTGAATCCTTACCGCATGAAGTTGCTTTCGAACCATACTGATATGCCCGATGGTTGTCGTTAGTAAAAAAAGACATTACATCTTGTTTAACGCTATCTAAACTATATCTGGTTTCTCTTGTAACCATGTGGACTTGTATCCTCTTATAGACTCCATATGGCAGTGGTAGTAATTACTACATCGTAAGGATATTCGTCGGGCTTTTAAACTATTCTACCACTGCTTGCAAGCCCCCGCTATGCAATTCGCTTATCAAGGGGTGCCTAAGAGGGGCGAAGCCCCTCTTTTCAATTTCTCTCCCCCTCTCCTTTGAAGAAGGGAGAGACCAAAGGAGAGTTGAAGAGAGGCGAAGCCTCTCTTATATAACTAGTCCCCCTTCCCCTTAATAAGGGGAAGGGGGATAAAGGGGGATGGGGTTACCTAATAAGAACCTAAAGGGGGTGAGGTAGATAAAAAATCTCTTTGTCCTTATTCCTTTTGATGGCGAATTCTAGTAGAATAGGCTTAAGATGAGAGAAGGTTCAGCCCCTATCAGGCAGCAATACCTCAGGATTAAGCGAAAGTATCCCCAGGCTATCGTCTTCTTCCGCCTTGGGGATTTCTACGAGACCTTTGATGAGGGTGCAGGAATCAAGGCGCTCAATGTAATAAGCACACTAAGTGTGTGAAAATGAAGCTTAGAATTTCTAAGACCTAAACCGCTTCGCTAAACACATTACTTTAAAATAGAGCCTACTAGCTCATTTTGTGTGGCATTTAAAAAGGAGAGAAGAGAGGGGCTAAAATCCTAGCCTACAGTCATTTTTAGGCGGAGTAGTAAGTAGTTTCCGGGATAGGCTGCTTCTGATAGGCGGCGTAGGTCAAGGTCTTGGAGATGATTTTATCCTTGACCTGGCTGATATCACTGCCCTCCCGGATAAGGGTGCGGTAAATGCCTGCCTTATCTACATCACCTACCAGCAACATCCCCACCAGCCTATTTCCTTGGAAGACAAACTTGTGGTAGGTGTTGTCCCGGCATTGAGAGTGCACCTCATATTCGGGCTCGCTGCCGTGGATAGCGCCCACGGCAACGGTGGGTAAGCCGGCAATCTCTACTGCATTAAAGATAAAGAAGCTACCCGCATACTGCCTTTTTATTCCGGCCATATTATATGCGGCGCAGTTACCCATATCCACGGCATTGGTCCAAGTGCCACTAACGAATTCTTGCCCCGTAGCCCGGTCTACCAATTGGACAATATCTCCAGCAGCAAATACGTTGGGCAGCGAGGTCTGCATGGACTCGTCTACCACCACCCCTCTATCTACTTTTACCCCCATTTGCTGGGCCAGCTCCAGGTTGGGTCTGACGCCCACCGCCGCCACCAGCAAGTCGAAGGGGAGCTCTTGGCCATCGTCCAGGATAGCTACTTTCCCCCCGAGGGGCTTGTGCTTTATCTCCTTGACCTGGTGTCCCATCAGGAGACGGATGCCCTTGGCCTCAATGGCGGGAGATACTATGGCGGCGGCCGTGGTATCGAATTGCTGGGGTAGGACATGACTCAGCATCTCCACCACCGTCACCTCTAGGTTTGCCTCCCGCAGCGCCAGCGCTGTCAAGATGCCAATACGTCCTCCTCCCACTATTAGTGCCTTCTTCCCCGACTGAGCCTCCTTGGCCAGCTTGACTCCATCCCGATAAAAGTGCAGGGTATGGAAGTCTTTGTTGTTTGTCCCTTTTATCTGTGGCAACACGGGCATGCTTCCCGTAGCCAGGAGGAGTTTATCATAGGGCACCATGTGGTCTCGGGAGGTGCGTACCATTTTTTGCTCCGGGTCCACGGCCTCGGCTTTTATTGGGCTGAGCACCTCCACCTTGAGGTCGGCGAACAAGTCGGGGGCGCGTAGGAAGCGCTCCTCGGGGAAGGTGTCATGAATTAGATGGGAGATAAGAGGCCGGTAGTAACCTAGTTTGTCCTCCTCGGATATAAGGGTTATCTGGCTAGCCTGGTCCAGTCGGCGTAGGGTCTGAGCGGCCGCCACCCCAGCTGCCCCACTGCCCGCGATTACATAGTGCATAACAGCCTCCTTCCTGGCTTCCTCAGGCCTGGGCTGCCTGGCTTACCTTCTGGGTGTAAGTCTGCCGCCTAGTGCGGGAGAATTCCTCAGGCTCGGTATAGACAAAAGCCTTAGTGGGGCAAGAATCTACGCAGGCTGGCGTTTCCCGACCGGGACAGAGGTCACATTTAACTGATACCCGCCTCTCCAGGTTGCGGTTGATGACCCCATAAGGGCAGACCATGATGCAGGTCCAGCAACCGATGCACTTATCGGGATTGCTCATGACGGCGTTGGTCTTCGCATCTCGATAAATAGCGCCGCTGATGCACGCATCAAGGCAGGGGGCATCTTCACAATGGCGGCAGAGCACTGGAATTTTGAAATTACCGTCCATTTCCACGAACAGCCTGCGTCGGGGCCTGGGGGTCTCTAGCAGGGCACCCAGCAGGGTCTTGCTGGTAGAGTGCTCCACGCGGCAGACCAACTCACAGGTATGGCAACCCGTGCACCTTTCCAGGCGGACAAAGATTTCTTTCATCCTCTCCTCCGCATAAATTCTATTGCCGAGTTTAGGCGGACAGGCCCAAAGCCTTCCGCTTCTCCTTGATGATCTCAACTAGCCCTTGAGCCGCCTTCTCTGGGTCGGTCTCTATATAGGCCCAACCACCAGTTATACCCTTCAGGTCCTGGGTAAGCACCTTGCTTACTATAGGGCTGCCCAGTACATGGGGTGCAGGAGCTAAATGTACCGCTAATCCTAGCGCCAGAAACCAGGTGCCGATGGAGATAGCCTTTTCCTGCACTAGTTCCGGTGCTGAGCCGGCTACAGGCAACTGGCTGATTTTGACATCTAACTTGGTGGCTAGGGCGGCCAGCAGGTCAGCGATGCGGCAATTGTCTAGGCACGACCCCATGTGCCACACCGGAGGCAACGCACCACCCAGCCCTGCCGCTTGGCCTATAGCCGTGAGCACTGTGCCTAGGCCATCCTTACAATAGGTAGCGGCAGCCTCGGTAGTCATAAAACCGGCCTGGGCCAGGATGTGGGCGGTGCAACCGGTAGTGACTACCAACACATTGTTCTTGAGCAGTTCCCTGGTCATCTGCTCCGTCATGGCTGTGTCCCGGAGCTTGAGGTTAGGACAGCCAACAATGCCCACCGCCCCCAGGATATTGCCGGATACGATGTTATCGATTACAGGCTTTAGCGGGTCCTCGGCGTTAACTTTACTTAAAACATTTACAATGGTTTCCACTGAGAAGCCAACGAAGGCGGTAGACTTATATTGAGGTATCTTAACCTTGCCTTTGTCCCGTTTTTTATAAGCAGCGATGACTGCTCGAACTATCTCCTGCGCCTTTTCATCGGCATGCTCTGCGTCAAACCCTATGTGCGTCGTCCCCGGGATTTTGACCATGGGGTCGGTGGTAATCATGACCGTATGGTAGCAGCTAGCCAACTCCGCGGCATGGGGCCAGATACACTGGATGTCTACTACCATGCCATCCACAGCCCCGGTGACCATAATGAGCTCGGACTGGAGGTTGTGGGCGGCCATAGGCACGCCGTGGCGCATGGTGAGTTCGTTGCCGGTACAGCATACCCCCACCACATTCACCCGTTTGGCTCCGGCGGCTTTAGCTTCACCCTCTAACTTCAGAGCCCACTCCAGGATCTTCTCAGAAAGAATCGGATTATGCCCGTGGACGGCTAGGTTCACCGACTCAACCTCCAGCACCCCAAAATTAACTTCCACCTTCACCGGCTCGGGCACTCCAAAAAGCACATCCTGGAGGTCAGTGCCCAGGCTGAGGCCGGCATAGCCATCTACCAAGCCCATACGGAGCATAGCCAGTAGCAGGTTAACCGGGTCGGCATCGTTCCCCATAGAGGTGCGGTGCATAGCCTCTTCTATCTCGTTGTGTGGGTTGGAAATAAGGAGTCCCAGGCCTTTCCACATCTCATATTCTTTTTTGGGCGCCCTGAGCTTCAGCCAGTTCATGGGCTCCCCATCCTGCCGTCCAAAATCATAAAGGGCGGCATTGGCTACATCCAGGGCAACCTCCTTTATACCTCTACCCTGGGTGGTAATACCCAGTCCCTGGGCTAGAGACAGGAGCTTGGCCTCATTTTTGATTTCATATCCCTTGACCTTGCCCTCAGCTACCTCCTTCAGGAGGAGGGCAACATGGCGGGCATGGCCACAGTGTGAGGCAGCACCCCCCACACACTCTCGGAGCAAATTGCGGGCCACTATAGTATCCCGGCTGGCCCCGCAAATACCCTCCTGAGGGCCTTCCCCAAAGGGGTCGATGCGGCAGGGGCCCATGTAACACATGCGGCAGCACAGGCCTAGCTCGCCGAAACCGCACTGAGGTTCCATGATGGCCAGGCGGTCCCTGCCTGTAAGTAAACCCTCGGCATGGGCCTTTTCTAATAACTCACGGTCTCCAGGGACCATTAGGTCATGAGACTTTAACATCTTTGTCCCCTCCTAACATTGTTATTCCTCTGCCCCGCCGTCTTCCCTTTCAGGGCTGGTTATAATGGCTGACAGGGTGGAAAGTGTAACACTTTTTTCTGGCCCTTGTCAATACTTGGGAATAAATTATTTTCTAACTTCTTTCCTTTTAGATGAAGTTTCTAGTAGAATAGGCTTAAGATGAGAGAAGGTTCAACCCCTATCCGGCAGCAATACCTCAGGATTAAGCGAAAGTATCCCCAGGCTATTGTCTTCTTCCGCTTGGGCGACTTTTACGAGACCTTTGATGATGATGCTAAGCTTGCCTCTAAGGAGTTGGAGATTGTCCTCACCTCCAGGGAGATGGGCAAGGGGCATCGGGTGCCTATGGCGGGCATCCCCTATCATGCCCTTGATAACTATCTGGCTAAGCTAATCAATCGCGGCTATAAGGTTGCTATCTGTGAGCAGATAACTAAACCAGGTGAGACTAAAGGTTTAGTCCAGCGTGAGGTCGTCCGCTTGGTAACGCCGGGCACTGTAGTCGAGCCTAGCCTTCTTGATAGTAAGACCAATAACTATTTGACCAGCCTGGTTTTAGGCGATGATGCGGTGGGCATAGCCTATGTTGACATAACAACCAGCGAGTTTGCTACCACCCAGCTTCCACTTCAGCGGGCTATTCCCGAGCTGGAGCGACTTAAACCCCCGGAGATTATTACCGCTAAAAGCTCAGAATTATCCGGCTTAGGCTTAGCTGCTCCCGTAACTCGCCTTGAGGATTATTGGTTTGAGATAGAGGTAGCCCATCAGACAGTGCTTGACCATTTTGGCGTGGCTACCCTTGACGGCTATGGCTGTGGTCATCTACCCCTGGCGATAAGCGCCGCCGGGGCTATTATTCACTATATTCAGGAAACGCAGAAGGGGGTTCTGGGACAACTGACGCACCTTTCTACCTACTCCACTGATTCATTTATGGCGCTGGATGTGCAGACCCAGAGAAACCTGGAGCTTTTCCACAGTAGTCGCTCTGGAACTATCGGTGGCTCACTGTTGTCAATTATTGACCTGACCAAAACAGCTATGGGGGGCAGATTGTTAAAGCGGTGGCTGGGTCAGCCCCTGCTTGATATAACCGAATTGGTCAAGAGACAGGATGCCATTAGTTGGTTTTGTGATAATACCCTGGCTCGTAACCAGACTATTTCCTTACTGGGTGAGGCGGCTGACCTTGAGCGGCTGATTAACCGGGTGAGGGGTAATATTGCTGCCCCGCGCGAGCTGGTAACACTACGCCGCAGCCTGGAGGTAATACCTAAGCTGAGGGAAATAGTTGAGGGCGATAGCCCGATAAATTGGCTGAGGGATGAGCTAAAGCCCCGCCACGATATAGTGGCTTTGATTTCTGGGGCGATAGTTGAGCAGCCGGGCAGTTTGGCTGAAGGTGGCGTGGTCAGGCAAGGTTTTTCTGAGGAACTAGATAAATTGCGCCTGACATCCAAGAATGCCAAGCAATATCTGGCTAATCTGGAGCGCCAGGAACGGGAACGAACCGGGATTAAATCGCTAAAGGTCGGCTACAACAGGGTCTTCGGTTACTATATTGAGGTGTCTAAATCCAATCTGCCTCAGGTGCCTCAGGACTACATCAGGAAGCAGACACTGGTCGGTGGTGAGCGCTTCTTCACCCCGGAGCTAAAGGAGTATGAATCACTGATTTTGAATGTAAACGACCGGATTACTGAGCTTGAGGCGGCTCTATTTCGTCAGGTATGTCATCAGGTAGGCGCCGCCAGCGAGCCCATTTTAGCTACCGCCAATGCTTTGGCTAATATAGATGTCTTCTCCAGCCTGGCTGAGGTTGCCGTGCGCTATAGCTATGTCCGACCTGAGTTGACCACGGATAATACCATAGTTATTAGTCAGGGACGCCACCCGGTAGTGGAGAGAAGTTTGGTTGAAGGTAGCTTTGTGCCCAATGATATCTACCTATCCAATGACGAT
>Ga0209991_10000646_pt1 | contig 15379 bp, 11 predicted proteins | sample ChitaG_FD_183167 | JGI IMG/M metagenome (GOLD analysis project Ga0209991, IMG submission 183167) | Deep subsurface microbial communities from South Pacific Ocean to uncover new lineages of life (NeLLi) - Chile_00310 metaG (SPAdes)... | ecosystem: Environmental > Aquatic > Marine > Oceanic >...
TGAGTTCGCCATCTATCGATTACCGGGACGAGGTCGTAAAAAGGTAGTTCACCTCCCGCAATCAATCCGATGTCGAAGCTCGTCCCTCCAACATCGGTATAAACAACATATGGTAAATCATAGAGCCTACTTACATATAAAGCTCCAGATAAGCCAGCTACAGGGCTGGCATTATGGGTATTGATCGCCTTGGTTCTAGAAATTTTCTTAGAACCCCCCGTATTATGCACCAGGAGCAAGGGCTTTATGTAGCCCCTCTCCCTTAAACTCTCTCCCAAGGATGAAAGCTGCTCTACAAGCTCTGGATGCATATAGGCATCGACTAGGGCTGTCATTGTCCTGGTATATTCTCCCTCTTTTGGGGAAATTTCGCTGGACAAGATAATCGGCATATTACCCAAATAGGTTTCAGGGAATTCTTCTTCTATGATTCTCTTTACTTGCCTCTCATGAGTTGGGTTGAGAAATGACCAAAGTAGGCAAATAACGAAGCCACGCGCTCCGTTATCAACCAGATAACGGACTTTCTCCAGAACCTCCTCCCTTACCAAGGGACTGATTATGCGCCCGAAGCAGTCTATTCTTTCTCTTAGCCCTACTATCATCTTACGGGAAATTAAGGGGGCTGGTTTCTCAATTCGTGTCATATCCTTAATTTCTGCTGGACGCATGCCGTCTGCCCACTGTCGACCCCTGCCGATAAAAATTACATCTTCAAATCCAGCAGTGGTGATTAGACCCAAGTTAGGACCTTTATGCTGGAGCATGGCATTGGTTCCAATGGTGGTAGAATATCTGATAGCCTCAGTATCTGCTAAGAGGTCTTCAACAGATCTACTGAGTTTCACCGCGCAGTCTCCTATCCCCCTGAGAAAACCAATGCCTAATTCATATGTAGTAGTTGGAACCTTAGAGGTAACATATTCACCGTCTCCGCCTACAAAAAAATCCATAAAAGTACCACCCACGTCAACATCAATGGTATAGCTCATCCTTCCCTCCTTCTAGATATTTTTATTTGAAAATTCAGTTGATATTTTACCGGTCACATTATGAAGGGTTTCCATAGGTATGTCGTCTGGGATTTCTCCATCGCTGGTGTAAAAAAATCCCTGTGCTTTGCTTTTGATTACAAAGTCATTAATTAAATTCAACTGTTCCCATAATACGCTTTGGTCTCCGATAGGGATTGCTAGGCCAAAGCAAATGCTTAGTGATTCAGATAACCCCTTCAAATATAGGAGGTCATCTTCATTGAACCTGTTGCCACATAAAATCACTCCATCGGGTCTCAGTAAATCATGCAAATTTGGAATACCCTCTAGTTCAAAGTTCTTTACAACCAGTACCGGATAGCTGTTGTAGAATCTAATAATGTTAAATAGCGTCGTATATACGTCTTTAACTAGTGTCAAATTATCAAGCAAATTTGCCACCGGTAATTCCTCTCTAATAAATACAGCATCAATTCTTAATTCACATAAACCTTTAATAAATCTTTTAAGTAAATCGCCTGCTAGAGATATAGCTTTCTGAATTTCTGGCTGTTGACTATCTAAATCTGACAGCTCATCAAACTCACCAACTAGATTCTTGGTTAATGAAAGTGGTCCGGTTATAACCCCTATAATGGCAACCTCTTTTCCCATAGATATCCCCAACCTCTTGGTAACCTCCATCAAGACAGAGAGCCTATTACTCCTGGTTAAGTCGTCAGACCTCTGTAGATTCAGCCTACAACCCTTAGTTACTATTGGCACTTCATAATCCCCTACCCAGGCTAACTCGCAACCGCAAGCCTCAGCCTCGATACTGGAATCAAAGGCATTGGTTATGCCATCATATTTAAATAGCTTACAGGCTGCCTCCAGGGAATTGGCAAAATATGTTGGGTTGTGCACCATATCTCTTAACGGAATTTGTGAAATTCTGGCAGCTAGACCATATATAAACGGAATAAAAGCTGGTCTGCTTGTATTTCTAACTTGTAATGTATTCCTAAATAGGAGTTTTGAACTCATTATTGTTTCCCTAGATACTTATCCTTTAACTTATCAATATCTAGCTCTATATCTACCGTGATGGGGTGTCCCGGCGGTAGATATTCATTTTCAACCATTATCCCACAGCCAGGGCAGTAGAATTCAATTATTCGACAGTAGTCAGGGTTTGGCGAAAAAGAGAATGGCGAATCCTCTATTAGTGGCTCGTATATTTCAGTTGCCGGCTTTTCATAAACTAGACATCCCTTCTTATACGGCTCTTTAGCCGAAAAAAGCTCTCTACCACAACGATTACAGCACCACATCTCTTTTTCCAGGGCTATATCTAGATATTCGCTAATTCGAACTTTCATGGTTTGACCTCCTTGATGATTCCATTTGAATACTTATCAATGGTAAGGGAGTAATTACCTGGTTTAACATAGGTTGTGTCTTTCGCCTCAACAATCGCCGGACCGGTAACTACATTCCCCGGCATCAGTGATTCTCGTTGATAGATAGGTGTCTTCTGATAACCAGCCTCGCCTGACCAGAAAACCTCTCTTTGTCCCTTGTAAGCACCACCGGGGTCTTTGCCTACTAATTCTCTTGCTTTGAATTCATAGTGGGGCATTACAATGAGTGCATTCAAGATGGTGGTGTAAATAACTACTCTATTTCTATCTTCGCTTACCCCGGTTATCTGTTTTTTGGCTTTATTAAACTGTGAACATAGCTGCCTTACATCACTCTCGGAAGATATCTGGAGTTTGTCGCTCTTAATCCTGACCCCTGATAAACCTTCATCCCCCATAACCAGTTCTAGATAATATTTAGCTTCATCAAGTGAATATCCCTCCCCCTTGATATCTCTCTGTGCCCCTTCCAGCAATTCATTAACTGTGCTATTAAACTTTGTGTAATCACTCAGATAATTCTTTCCATCAAATAATGTAATCTCACTAAACTTAGAGTAGATGTGTAGTGTGTCTGTCATTGAAGAGCCAAAGGCGCTAAAAACTGAGGCAAAAGGACTTATGATAATTTGACTAAAGTTCAGTCCGTTAGTAAACCCACAACAGTGGGTTGCCCCTGCCCCTCCATAAATTATGGCTGCGAAGTCAGCCAAGCTTTCAGGTTTAAGACCTTGCTTAGCCACAGCTTCCAATACGTTCCTACGCATAATCTTATCTGTATTTTCTTTGATTAAATATGCAGCCTCCGAAACACTGATATTCAGCGGTTTGGCAATCTTCCTCTCGATTGCCGAAGCCGCCTTATCCTTATTCAACCTCATCTTGCCACCTAAAAAATAATTGGGGTCGATAAAGCCCAAGACGACATCAGCATCGGTTACTGTTGGTTCTAGCCCGCCAAGGTCAAAACAAGCCGGACCGGGCATTGCACCAGCACTTTGAGGTCCTACCAGAATATTATTTGAACTATCCAGGCTTATAATTGACCCGCCGGCTGAGCCTACTGAAGAAATAGAAACCATGGGTACATTGATAGTGAGCCCTGAAACAGTCGGTAGTAAATCATAGGTATAACTTCCGCCTTGGATGACGCCAATGTCTAAGCTAGTTCCTCCTATATCAACTGAGATTATATTACCAAAACCATAGAGCTTCCCTACATAGAGCGCCCCCGATAAACCGGCAACAGGTCCAGAATTATAAGTTTCAATTGCTTTGGTTTTGGCAACTCTAGCTATGCCTCCATGCGAATGGACAATCATCAAAGGGTGTAGATAGTAGTTTTGCCTTAACTCGTCCTCAGCCTTGTAAAGATACTTGACTAGTGAATCATGAACATATGCATTAATTAAAGCGGCATTAGTGCGATAGAAGTCTCCAGGCTGGTCAGAGACATCTGAAGATAAAAATACCCTCACGCTGCCTAGGTAAAAATTGGGATATTCTTCTTTTATTACATCTTTAATCTGGCTTTCATGTGCCCGGTTGATGTGTGAATTCTTTAAACTGACTACGATAGTCCGGGCACCGGTATCAATTAAGGACTGCATTCTCTCTAAAATCTCATTCTTACCCAATGGTTTTATTATGTTTCCCTCATTATCAATCTCCTCATCTACAGTGGTGATCATATTCTGGGGTATAATAGAATATACTGCTTCATCTACTTTTGCTTGCCCATAGTACAATGAATCCTTGAATCCACTACTAACGATTAAACCAATTTTAGCCCCGGTTCTTTGAATTATGGTATTGGTAGCGATAGTAGTTGAATACCTAGCAATATCTGTATTGAGCAACATCTCCCTTACCGAAATTCCAAACTCCTCAGCAGCCCGCTTTACACAGTCGGCAAGGCAGACAGTTAGGTCATGAGGAGTTGTCTGTAATTTGATTGTCTTAACATTTCCATCGCCTACCAAAAAACCATCAGTAAAGGTACCACCGGTATCAACATCAATGGTAAATCTCATCTCATTACCTCCTTTTTATTAAAGTAATTATCCCTCGAAAGTTGCTTTACCTCACAAGCTTGCTAACCCTTTAGCTTTTTCGCTACCCACTGTCTCTCAAGACCCTTTTCATAACCTCTATTGCCCCCTGCAATGCTGCTATATGCTACCCTTTAGGTGTACCCATCAAAGATACGGTTACCAGTATGAATTGACGATTGTGGCTGTTTGTGATATTATAGCACAAAAGGATATTTTGTCAAGGGGTATCATCAAAAATAGAACTGTTGCGGATGCAACTTTTCTTAAAGCATGTCTAAGACCCTGTTGAGGCATAAAGTACTATTTGTTACAATCGAATTATAACTACCCCATTCACGAGGGGAGGAAGTCGATGGCAAAGAGTTTTGAAAATGAAATAAAGTCTTTGGCTAACGAGATTAGAGCTCAGGGCGATGATTTGAGGGTTGGCAATTTCCTCTCGTTTATCTACACATCTGATATAGTGAATAGGTATCTAGACACTACATTGCGCAAACACGGCGTAAATCGGACCTGGATGAGCATCTTACATATCTTGATAACCCATGGTGGCACCTTGACACCAACTGAATTAAGCAGGAGGGTATTTCGGTCTAAACACGCTATTACTAGAGCTGTTGATAGCCTTGAGCAACAGGGTCTAGTGGGAAGAGAAGGGATAGGCAAGGACCGTAGGGTCAGAAAGGTTACCATAACCGGGAAGGGGTTGGACGTTGTTCAAAAGACCATGCCTAATGGGCGAGACCTTAGCTCTCGGGCTATGTCTTACTTGAGTAAAGAAGAAGCTCAGGTATTTAGTGCTTTTTTAAAGCGACTCAGGAAGCATATACTCAGCCTCATGGACAATTCTTCCAGCTACAGGTAATAATTTTCTTGCCCCAAAGAAATCTATCAGCCTGACGGAATCGAACCTGCGAGACCCTGGTTTTTCCCATCCGCCAGATTATGCTGATTGCACAAACCGCTATAAAGTGCATTTAGGTAAAGAGTTGCTGAGAAGCATAGAAGGCCTATTCTTGATGTCTGGTTCAACAAAACAAGCTTTTGTTACTCCCGTACTAAATAGCGGCCTAGTTTATAGTTTGTTTGACTATAGGTCATTCTATAGGTGCTGGTTAGCCTCAGGTACCTGCTTTTATCCTCAAGGTTAAGAAAGTTTCTTTGTATTTTTCAATAAGTCCTTCACCAGCGAAGCTAAAGTGACTGTCAGCCTTATATCTAATGGCACTTTCTTGAATCTCCCGAGGGGAGACGGGGATATTGCCTACGGTTCCTATAAAGAGGCCTAATGTTTCAATAATCTGGTTTCGGCTGTTTAAATAGATAACTTGATACTTCTTTTTTGAGGCCACGCATTGACTAGTAAAGATAGTCAAAAATCGCTTGTGAGGACCGATAGACCGGCTTATCAATAATCCTCTGTTTGAGAACCCTCACAGGTATCTCAGAGATAAACCTAATACAAAGGATGCCCGAGAGTGTAATCCCGCCTTGCTGTAAGTCTACTCTATGGAGCTCCTCCCTTGTGGTGCGCATTAAAGGAGGTGGGATGCTCTGGCGCTCTTCATCAGTAGGAACCACCTGAGGATAATGCGCTACATCGTCCCTCGGTCAAAAGCATAGCTCTACTGAGCATTTCCGCCTCATTTAGATTTAGGATTCGTTTTCTTTCTTCTTTTTCATGGAGGTATTTCCCATGCCCCTCAAAATGCTGAAGATTGTAACAACGGTGCGCTGTATGTCCACCGGCTCTTGTGATAGCACGGCAGCCACATAGCGACCCAATCGCCCACCACTGGAGTTCCCAATGACGGCGGATAGCTGAGGAGACAAGTAACCGCCTAACGTAAGGAGGTCACCCTCATCAAAGCGTAAAGGCTTGGCTATCTTGTGTAGGATATGGGCTGAAGAGAATCGCTCCCCTCTCTATGCGACCCAGATGTAATGGGGATACGCCTGACATTGCACTAAGCCCTTGTAGTGTCAGCGGTATCATAACCCTTCGTTGCTTGAGTGCTTTGCCTAAGTCACTCCTATTATCTTCAGTCATTCTGTCTTCCCTCTGGGGCAACATAAAAAAGGTCATCAAGCCTATATCTCGGAAAGGCTCTTATTGCCCCGATGATGAACTTTTCGTTTATGGGGCGCTTGCCTTCTCTCACCCGGTAGACCTGGCTTACCGATATTCCCATTGCTTGGGCTAATTCAGATAAGTTCCTATACCTGCCGTTGCAGAGTTCAAAAACCTTTGTTTCTAGTTTCATAACCATCTCCTGAGCTATAACCTTTGGCCTTCCGCTATACCAGTCACATCCCTTTCGCAGGCCCTTGTTACTGAGACCAGAGCCAGGGCTGGAATAGACTATAAATCTAACCCTGAACAAGGGCTACCCCTTACCAATCCTGAACACCTTGCCTCCACAGACAGGGCAGACTCCTTTCAATCCTGGCCTATTGTTCTTTAAGAGAACCCGCTCAGCATTCTTGATTTCCCTTTTTGCTCTGCACTTGAAACAATATGCTTGTGCCATTTGACTCACCCTTCCCTATTAGAAGTTTTTCGCCAATTCTTACTGCCAGTTGGTACCAGGGCTTCTAATGCCGTATCTTTCCAGCTAGTAGGCTATTCGCTTCTATTCTGCTCTAGCTTTTTGTGGCGCCGAAGTATAGCCCTCACCCTAGCTGCTAACTGCAGGTAGCCAAAAGGCTTTTTAAGGTAAAAGTCGGCTCCGGCTTGTATTGCTCTTTCCCACGCCGTATTACTGGAATCCTCACCCATCAGGATAACGGGAATGCCAAAAGTGTCGTGTAACTGAAAGCAAGCATCCCTACCATCTCCACTTGACAATACCTCATCCACGATGACCAGATCTGGATTGAACCCGTTTAATTTCAGGAGCGCCTGAGGATAGTCAGGAACATCAGCTACGACAAAGCTGGCTTCAATTAAAGCTGAGGCAAGCTCTCTCCTCAAAGTAGGCTCACCCTCAATGATGAGAATTCTATCTGTCATCCCTCCCTTCCTTGCCGGCCATTGGTCTCTTCACCAAGTCGTTTACCCACTCACTGCCTGTTGCCCGGATTTCTACTATTGCCTGTTTAATCCCTTTGCAGGCCAGCTTAACTGGCCTTTCAGGAGGAGATGAGGTTAGTTTGGCGAACTCCCATAGCTCCTCATCGGACATACATATCAGCTGCAACTTCGTCTCGGCACGCAAACGCCGAGATAGATTCTCATCGCCATCTGCCTCAGCTAATGCACCAGGCAGTGCCTCAACCATGTGATGCTCAACATAACTCGTGGTGTCAACCTGCTGTGATGTAAGACGTGTACTAGCTACATTTCTACTCAATTATCCCGTCCTTTGTTTATTTTATGAGACAGACCAGCATTAGCCATAAGGGAAATAAGTAGCTTACTTTTCCGTGAATGAGTGTTGCCCCAGCGAGCAGCTTCCACAAAGAAAGCAAACAGTCCAACTCCTATCAGGACATCTCCAGGACTAAATACACCGCCGACGAGTGAAATGGGAATAATGTCAGACAAAAACCATAGATTTGTTTGGTCAAGAGGTAGCAAGACACCCGTCCCTTCGGGCAACACCTTGCCAAATCCGGGCTGCCCGATAGCAGGCATCCCTGCCTGCAATCTAGCCGCTGGCGACACAGGCATTAGACCACCATTCGCCACGATTGCCGCAAAGTTGAGAACCGTCCCCAGAAGCAAAATGCGTATACTCCAGTGGTGAAAATTCCAGGACAGTGCCCAGAGCAAAAGCACATATGATAATACTAGCAAGGCTTTCTTGAACTCCACGAAGGACGATGGAGCAGAAAGAGCGAATGGCATCCTCTGCAGAAGGACAGCGAGAATAATAAGCCATCCAAACTTGATTTTGATAGCAGCCATATTTGCTACCAGTGAGTTCAATTTTGAAGCCCTAACGAAGACGCCTTTCTTAACTTGATCCATTTCAGCTTCGGCTCCCTTTTGATTGCTCAGACTCATCTCTTGTTGAAGAATTGTCATGGGTTCAGGGGGAGGACTGAGGCCCCAAGGTGCCGGAGACAGCGCCAAGGGGCCTCCTTCCTTGACAAACTACGGGTTAAAGGCATTAGGTGCTGCTCCAGCTATTGCTATAGCTGCCATGACGGCGAGGACGAATAGAGCCCTCAGCACGACGCCACGTCGCGCCCCCGCGTAGAAGAGATGTCTCATGCGTATCACCTCCTTTCGTTCGGCGTTGAGAAGACCCCGAAATGTCAACAACCGAATAATAGGGGGTGAGTTCTTACCAATCTCTTACTGAGACCGGGGTATGAGACAAATAAGAACAGGGCTTGCCTTTACAGCGAGCCCCGTTTGGGTAAGACTAAGTTTGAAGCTGGATTCGACTTCAGGCCGTCTCTTTGCCTCTCAATATACGCTTATGTAGTTCCTGCATTCGAGCCGAGGTGGTAAACTCCATTTCACCGGCCGCAGTATCGAGGTACCGCTTGTATGTCCGCAACGCAGAAGCCCTGCCTCCTGCCGTTAACTGCCACTCCATTATTTGACAGTATACCTCATCCTGATATGGGTCAATAGCGACGGACTTTTCGAGGAGCGCGATAGCTCTATCATATTTTCCTTGGTCACCGTAGAAGCTGGCCAACAATGAAAGGACCTTCAGGTACTTGTCTTCAAGTTCACGGCGTCGCATTTCGGTCCACTCACTGTATAATTCCTCCATGAAAGGCCCTTTATATACTTCGACAGCTCGTTCTAGATTAGTTGCCCTAGCTTGGCTATCAGGAGACAGATTCTCTGCCTGACTCAAGAAGTCTTCAAACTCTGCTACGTCGAACCAGATGTTGAGATCGGGATTGAGTTTATACCGCCCTTGTTCAAGCGTGAAGATTCCCGGAAATACTGCTCTCCGCGCCCGGTACAAATTGATATGAAAGTTGCTAGTACCCTTGGCTGGGGACAGGTCAGGCCACAGCGCGGCTATTACTTGTTCTTTCGTTTGCCCGGCGCCACAACAAAGCATATAAAAGAATATTTCCTTGGCCCTATTGCTTCTCCACTCCACCTCACTAATTGGGCGAGAATTTACCAGAACCCAACTTTCTCCTAAGGCACGCGCTTCAATGTCAGGCTTGGATGCTACATAGGGGCCGGCTGAGACCTCGGCAGTTGGTATTCTTCTTTTGCTATCGCGGCGCATCCTAATTTTCTCCATGATACGGACGAAGCGGTTGCCGCCCACACCTTTTGAGGCACCATATTGAATCAGAAGAGCTGAGTTTCTACCTTCAACTGCCAAGAAGTCTTCGTAGCCCAGCTCGTCGGCTAGCCCAGATACCTTTTCGAGCCAGTCAATAGCCACGTCATATTTCTTGGACAAAAACGATGCCTGAGCCAGATGAAAGTATGCCCTAGCCAAGGCATCTTTGTCTCCTATCTCCCTGAGACGCTCACAAGCACTGAGAAGGATAGCCATTGCGGTCTCGTATCGACCACGCTCGTACTCGATGATTCCCAACTGTGTGGCAAAAAGCGGCGCTTCATAGGTCCGCCCCTGCTCCTCAGCCTGAGAGATGGCTTCCTTGAGAAGTACCTCCGCCTTGTCACTAGCACCAAGAAGTCGATATGTTTCTCCTATTCCCGCCGTAGCGTACGCCACGTAATATGCTTCCATGACCTGCCTGGCTAGCTCGAGTCCCTCATGATATGCAGCGAGTGCATCATCATACAAATCCAAGTCGCGTAGCACTTCTGCCATCGAGATAAGAATACAGGCTTCGATTCGCCGATACCCAGTTTCCCGAGCTTTTTCCAAGCCAGAGCGGAGTGTGTCCAATGCTAAGTCATATTGACCCTGACGCTGATATGTGATGCCTATATTGTTTAGTACCGAAGCTAGAGCGCCAAAATTCTTTGCCTTTTGCCACCCTTCTCTAGCCTGCTCGAGGTGCATGTTAGCCTTGGCAAGGTCGCCTAGGCACTTATAGATAATACCCAACGAATTGTGCACCTCAGCAATCTGGCCCACATCAAAGATGGAAGAGAAGTGCTTCAACGCGCGCCGCAGATGCCTCAGAGCCAGAGTGAACCGCCCCTGTTCCGCATGGATGTTCCCTAGGCGTCTGTGGGCGTCACCAAGAATATCAGCAGGTCCGCCGTGCTGTTCGAGAACAGGAATGGCGGTCTCAATGTCGCGCTTGGCTTCTGCAAAATGGCCAGTCAGGCGAAAGGCAGCACTCCGCCAACTGAGTGCCTTGGCCCGATACAACCAGTCTTCCTTGCTCGTGACCTGGCCCAGGAGGCCAGTCAAGATGCGAGCAGCTTCGTCTGCCTCACCCAGGTGGATTAAGCTCTGAGCATCAAGCAAGACCAAATCAGGGTCAGACAGGCGCATGTCTCTTGGTAGAGCCTCTACCCACTTTGAAACAATCGCCCATTTCCCGGAGTTGTGAAAATCTTCACCTACAGTCTTGATAACTCTCAGAGCTTGGTCATATCTCCTGGCTGTCAGAAAGTGAGCGATTGCGTCATTCCACCGCTGGTCTTGTTCAAAGAGAGAAGCTGCCTTACAATGCAGAAATGCAAATTGCTCGGGGTTTTCCTCCAAGAGCTTCGCTTGAAGAAACTCGCGAAAGAGGTGGTGGTAGCGATACCAGGCTTTTTCACCATCGATACGGTTCGTGAAGAGATTCCGCCTTTCAATATCGTGTAGTAGCTTTCGAGAGTTAGCCAGTCCCAGGAAGCGGTCACAAATCTCTGGTTCCATGTCATCCAATGTGCTGGATGCCAATAGGAAGCTTTGTATGTCAGACGGCTGCCTTTCATAAACCTCAGACGCTAGATACTGAAAGACATCCTGTTTAGATAGCGTCAGCACGTCTCTGCGGGGCTCGTGTGCATGTAGGCTGTAGGTACTGAGCAGTATACCTATTATCCAGCCCTCCGTATCGGTGGCTAGCTTATCTGCTTCTTCATCCGACAAGTGAAGGCTGTAGTGCGTGGCTAGCAACTCCTTCACCTCCATGGGAGTGAAGGAAAGATGTGATGTATCTAGACTTGCTGCTTGGCGCTGAGAGGCCAGCTTGGATATGGCTGGCAGTTCGACGGAGGTACGGCTCGAAATTATGATGTGGCAATTGTCTGGAGCACGGTTCAGAAAGAGGTCCAGAAGCCTCTTTACTGGGTCGCTGTCCTCGACGAAGTGATAATCCTCTATCACAAGGAGAAAATACTCGGGAATCGCCGCATACATTTCTCCAGTTAGAGTGCCGACCAAGTGCGAAGTCTCTCTTACTACATCCTCAGCCACAAGCAAAAGGGATTGTGTTAGCTGGCCGAAGTTGGGGAAATGGAAGCGGATAGATGCTAAAATACCTTCGAGAAGCAGTCTGGGGTCTTGATCTGAGGTATCCAGGGAGTACCAACAGACTGGTATGTCAAGGTCGTTGGCAAAATCTACCAATAGGGTTGTCTTGCCGTAGCCAGCCGGTGCGGACACAACTTGAACACGCAAATCAATATGACCATGGAGGAGGTCAATCAGCCTTTGACGGCGAATGATGTCCTCCCGTCTTCGGGGAACCAGAAGCTTGGTTATGAACTCGGCATTTGCGACAGCCATATGTGCCACCCGGTATTTCTTTCCTGTTGCCAGCCTAATATAAGAGCGTTGCCTAGAACGTGGACGATAGCTCTGGGATGTATTATAGTTCGTGGCACGAAGCTAGGCAAGTTGAAAACAAGAATCGGTGTTGGCGCACTGGCAAGAACAACTCGGTTCATATTGAAGGTAGCGGTCAACGCAGGAAATAGCCTACAGATGTTTTAGGTTGTAATCATCGATGCATCAGTGAGCGGCCCCGGTCCTATATTTTCTTGGTTGCCTATTTAGCATCACATTCCAGCACATTATAACTTACATCTCATTGGTAAAGGAAATACGCTTGGGGGCGATTAGGCTCTATACAAATGGCATGCTACCAGATGTCCTCCCCCCACATCCATGAGCTGCGGCTCTTCCCGATGGCAAATTGGTAATACCCGGTGGCACCGAGTATGGAAACGACAGCCCGCTGGTGGGTTTAGGGGGGAAGGAACACTGCCTGGGAGCAGGATGCGGGTCTTTCTTTGCCCTAGGTGAGGAATAGCAGATAGTAAAGCTTCAGTGTAGGGATGAAGGGCATTTCGGAAAATCTCATTTTTCTCAGCCAGCTCAACAATCTTGCCCAGATACATTATGGCAACCCGGTGAGAGACATGCCTTATCACAGACAGGTCGTGAGCAATGAATAAGTATGCCAGACCAAATTCCTCCCGCAACTCTAGCATTAGATTTAAGATTTGAGCCTGGATAGAAACATCTAGGGCACTTACTGGCTCATCAGCGATAATAAGTTTGGGATTTACGGTGAGAGCCCGAGCAATGCCAATGCGTTGCCTCTGTCCACTGCTAAACTCGTGTGGGTAGCGCAGGGCGTGTTGTGCTTCTAAGCCGACTCGTTCTAGTATCTCGGCTACTCTCTGTGCCCGCTCTCTATCATCTTTCATACCGTGGATGAGTAGGGCTTCGCCTATGGACTGTCCTACCATCATCCTGGGGTCGAGGGAGGACTGAGGGTCCTGGAATATTATTTGGATTTCCTTTCGCAATCCTCTTAATCCCTTTTTGTCTAGCTTGATGATATCAGTTCCGCGGTAAATAATTTCCCCTTCGGTTGGCTCCTCCAGTCTCAATATTGTCCTGCCCAGGGTGGATTTCCCGCACCCCGATTCACCTACTAACCCCAAGGTTTCTCCTTCTTTAATATAGAAAGATACACCATCTACCGCCTTTACATCACCAAGATGTCGGGAAAGTAGTCCCCCAGTAACCGGATAGTACTTCTTCAAATCCTTTACTTCTAGTAACTTATGGTTCGACATAGCCTCATTATCCCTTAATGAGAATACAGGTGGCAGAAAACAGTATGCCCCTTGGTAACAGTAACTGGCGGCGGCTTCTCCTCCCTGCAAATAGCCATTGCTTTAGCACATCGAGGATGAAAAAGGCAGCCACTAGGGGGGTCAATAAGGTTAGGCACCGTTCCAGGTATGGACTCTAGCCTGTCCCTTTCTTGTGTCATGTCAGGCAAACACTTAATCAAACTAGCGGTGTAAGGATGCTGGAATATGGGATTAGTCAGTAATTCTGATACTGTAGCTGTTTCAACCAGTCTACCGGCATACATGACCACAATGCTGTCTCCAATTTCGGAAACTACCCCCAGTTCGTGAGTTATGAAAAGGAGAGATATTTGCCGAGTATTCTTCAACCGCTGAAAAATGTCTAAGATTTGGGCTTTTATCGTCACATCAACCGCCGTGGTTGGCTCATCAGCAATAAGGATTTGCGGGTCGCAAGAGAGACTCATAGCTATCATGGCTCTTTGTTTCATACCACCGGATAGCTGGTGAGGATAGTAGCTAATCGCTTTTTCTGGTGACGGTATGCCCACCTCCTCCAGCAAGCTTATAGCTCTTTCCTTTGCCTCCCGGTTGCTTGCCCCCAAGTGGAACTTTATTTGCTCCATTATTTGGTCACCTATGGTAAATACTGGATTTAGAGCTGATTGCGCATCCTGAAATATCATAGCAATTTCTTTACCTCTAATATGCCTTATCCGGTCACGGGGACATTTCACCAAATCTATATTATCGTAATGTATTTCGCCATCAACTATCCTGCCTGGTGGGCTATCAATTAAACCTAAAATGGAGAGTGCGGTTACTGTTTTCCCGCAGCCAGATTCACCAACTAGACACAGGCATTCGCTTTTGAGAAGGTCAAAATCGACGCCATCTACTGCCTTGACAATGCCACGCCGGGTGAAAAAGTAGGTCTTTAGATTTCTAATTCTTAAAATTACCTTTTCCATATCAAACGCTACTTCTGGGGTCAAAAGCATCCCTGAGTCCATCACCGACGAAGTTAAAGGCAAGAACGGTGAGGAAAAGCATAATCCCAGGGGCTACGGCTACCCACCAGGCGGTATCCAAGGTTTGTTGCCCGGCTCTTAAAACCATTCCCCAGCTAGTTACCGCTGGGTCGCCTAAGCCAATAAAGCTTAAGGCAGCCTCAAACAGAATTACCGCCGGAATGGACAGGGTAGCTATTACAATAATCAGGCTGATGACATTGGGGACGAGGTGAACTAGAATAATTCTACTATCACTAGCCCCCAGGGCTTTGGAAGCCATGATAAATTCCCGTGTCCTCAGGGAGAGGGCTTCACTCCTAATCAACCGCGCCGTGCCCATCCAGCCGGTAAGACCAATTACCAAAACGATAATGGTTAGACTGGGACCGAAGATGAAAACAATGAGCACTAACAACAAGAAGAAGGGGAAGGTCATCATAATATCGGTGAATCTCATCAGGGCAAAGTCTGTCTTGCCACCAAAATAGGCAGCTGTGACGCCAATAAGCGTCCCTAGGACTATGGCAATACCAGTGGCAAATAAGCCAACCTGCAAAGAGATTCTGGCACCAGAAATTATCATCGCCAGCAAATCCCTGCCCTTATTATCCGTTCCCAGAAGATGTTTGACCGTCCCGGTCATTGTTTTAGTAATAAATTGCCCCGTTTCAGGGTGATAGATTGATTCTTCAATGGTGAAACCCAATGGCGGCAGGTTTTTCTCTTCAAAGTTGACCGCTGTTGGGTCAGCGGTGAAGAAAGGACCGATTAAAGCTACCAAGATTAGAAACAGAATAAAGGCTAACCCACCAACAGCCAGCCTGTTCCTTCTATTTCTATCCCAGTAATATCGGACCAACCTCCTGCTGATGTAAAGGGGGTAGATTCCATATAGGACGACTATCGTGCCCAGAGCGATATAGAGATAAACAAGTGGGTCAAAAATTTTCTCGACCACAAA
>Ga0209991_10000647_pt1 | contig 15358 bp, 13 predicted proteins | sample ChitaG_FD_183167 | JGI IMG/M metagenome (GOLD analysis project Ga0209991, IMG submission 183167) | Deep subsurface microbial communities from South Pacific Ocean to uncover new lineages of life (NeLLi) - Chile_00310 metaG (SPAdes)... | ecosystem: Environmental > Aquatic > Marine > Oceanic >...
TCACTAAGTTCAATCCCGATTTGGCAGTTATTGATAGTAATTTCTCCAGCATGAGCAATGATGTGACTATAGCCAAGTTACTGAAAGAAGCTGTTCCCAGTGTGACCACAGTGCTGGTTGGTCCTCCAGCCTCCCAATTCGCTGACAGAATATTACAAAGCGGGGGAGTAGACATTGTTGCCCGATTTGAATACGACTTCACCATTCGCGATATTGCCCGCTCACTAGGAAATGGCGATGGTTTTGAAAATATCAAGGGAATCTCGTTTAGAAAGAACGATAAGATAATTCACAACCCAGATAGAGAATTCACCACCTCCCAGGATCTTGACCAAATACCCTTCGTATCGAAGATATATAAGAAATACCTTCACATAGAGGACTATTTTCTCAGCCAATCTCTCTACCCAGAAGCACAGATATTCACTAGCAGAGGTTGCCATTACCAGTGCACCTTTTGCTCATGGCCAGAGACCCTTATGGGCCGGAGCTATCGGGTGAGAAGTGTAAATAATGTGGTTGACGAATTTGAATACATAATAAAGGAACTGACACAGGTTAAGGAAGTATTCATAGACGATGATACCTTTACCATAGATAAAAAGAGGATAAGAGCAATCTGTAGAGAAATTAAGAAAAGGAAGCTAAAAATCACCTGGTCATGCAACGCTAGAGCAGACCTTGATTACGAAACAATGAGGGAAATGAAGAGCGCCGGTTGCCGACTGTTGGATGTAGGCTATGAGTCTGGCAGCAATGAAATCCTAAAGAACATCAAGAAGGGGATTTCTACAGAACGCATGTACCAATTTGCCGAGGACGCTAGAAGAGCAGGATTAATGGTGCTGGGTGACTTTGTCTTCGGCTTTCCCGGCGAAACGAAGAAAACTGCTGAAGAGACTATGAGATTTGCCAAAGAACTTAGGCCCAACATTGTGCAGTTTGCAGTATCAGTGCCACTCCCAGGAACCAAATTTTATGAGTGGGCTGAAGAAAATGGTTTTCTACTCACTAACGAGCTAGAGAAATCCGTGGACGAAAATGGGTTTCAAAAGTGCATTGTCTCCTATCCTGAGTTTACTAATGAGGACATAGAAAAGTATGTGGACAAAGCCTTAAAGGAATATTATCTGAGCCCATCTTATATACCGATTGCCCTCAGGAACATATTTAGAAGAAACGGGCTTCACGAGTTAGCGGGGATGATAAAATCGGCAAGGGCGTTCTTCAAGTATTTGAGGAGGAAAAAGTAAGGTCAGCAACAAACTGCGAACCGGACACCTCATGAAGAAGGAAACAAAGGGATGGCGAAGGACATAATAGTACTCGGAGTTCACGATGGGCATGAAGCCAGCGCTGCGTTGGTCAAGAACGGTGAGGTTATAGCTGCGATTGCTGAAGAAAGACTAACAAACATAAAGAACCATTATGGTACTCCCTTTAATTCAATTAAAAAGGTATTTGAAATCAGCGGTATTCAGCCCGCTGAAGTAGACCTTACCGCAATAGCATCCCTGATAAAATTTAGAGAATTACTAGTGGAAAATGAGCTGAAATACAGCCTACATGCAAAATTCACTTCTCTGGTGCATGGTCATACATTTTCCAGGCTTTTTACCAAAATACTTCATAAACTTAGAGACATGTCCGAATTAAACAGACTGTTTATTGAGTTGGGCATAGAGAATAAGGAGACCGTTTTTATGGAGCATCACAAGTGCCATGCTGCATGTGCCTATTACCAAAGGCCTTGGGATGATGAGACGCTAGTTCTTACTATTGATGGTACTGGCGACTACTTATCTTCCACTGTGAATATTGGCCGGGATTTCGACATGGAAAGAATAGCATCCACTGTTTCCTACGACAGCCCAGCGAATAATCTCTACAGTGAAATCACCGGATATTTTGGATTAAAGAGATGGGAGCACGAATACAAAGTTATGGGGTTAGCTCCATATGGCAGAGCCGAATATTGCATCGAAACAATGCGAAAAATTGCTAGGGTTAATCCTAAAAAGCCGTTGGAATTTCAAAACACGAGCGGTTCTTATGTTAAATATATCCAGAGCAAATTAAGGAGGGAATTGGCTGAGCAGAGATTTGACAATATCGCTGCTGCCTGCCAACAGCACTTTGAAGACATTGTCACTCAGTGGGTTGGAAATTGCGTCAAGGAAACAGGCATAAACAGGATAGCCTGCGCCGGTGGTGCATTCTTGAATGTTAAGATGAACAAGCTAATAAGAGAGATGGAAGAGGTGAATGATGCCTTTTTCTATCCCCCGTGTAGCGATGGTGGGATTTCGGTTGGCGCTGCGTTGGAGGCATACTACCGACTATGTGAGAGACAAGGCAGAAAAGCAGAACGGCACCCTTTAAAAGACCTATACTATGGTGCGGAATACACCAATGAGTATATTGAGAGGGTTCTGGATGAGAAGGGGTGGCTAGATAAGGCTGAATATATAGATGATATTAATGATGCTGTCACTGAGTCGATCATAAATGGTGAGATAGTAGCCCGCTTCAGTGGACGGGATGAATTTGGTCCGCGGGCATTGGGTAATAGAAGCATATTGGCTGACCCCAGGGATTTGAGGGTTATTAGAAAGATAAATTTTGCTATAAAGCACCGAGATTTTTGGATGCCCTTTGCACCGTCTATCTTGGAAGAAAGAATCAATGACTACCTGGTAAATGCCAGGGCAGCAAGATATATGATAGAAGCTTTCGATACTACCGAGAGGGGCGAGGAGATAATTGCCGGGTTACATCCATTTGATAGAACTGTGAGACCACAGACAGTCAACGAGTGGAACCCGGGATACAGAAAGATAATTGAAGGGTTTCAGAGAGATACCGGGGTAGGAGGTATTCTAAACACATCATTTAACCTCCATGGCTACCCTATTGTCGGAACACCAGAGATTGCAATATGGACGTTTGAGAATAGTGAGCTAGACAGGCTGGCGATTGGCAACTGGATGGTTAGAAAATAAGAGGGTAAGGTAATTCAAATTGCGCATTGGTATTATTTGTGGAGTATTTCCTCCCGTAACCGGTGGCGTTGCTGCTCATGTCTATAACATCTCGGAGAAGTTGGCCCAGAGAGGGCATCAGGTTACGGTTATTACCCGTGGCTCGTGGGGGAAGACATACCATACCAGGGTTGGTAATGTAGATGTCTATCGGGTACGGTTTATACCTTTATACCCATTTCACCTCCAGCCCCATGGCTTCTATATTAAGCAGTTGCTTAGCTCGTTGGAATCAAACTTTGACGTCCTCCACCTGCACAGCCCACTTATCCCGTTTATTCGAACCTCCTTACCCATGGTTGTTACTGAACATGGCACGGTTAAAGGTTTCATAGATAATCTTGACTTGATAGACTTGTATTCACTAGTAGAAAAGGTATTTCGCAAGATGTATATATCCGTTGACCGTAAGATTATTGAGCGAGCTGACAGGGTTATTGCCGTATCCAATGCCTGTGCTCAGGAATTACGGGAGTGGTATGGGCTAAAAAAGGATATTGAAGTAATCTATAACGGCGTAGATACCACGTTTTTTATTCCGGGGAATAGTAATTATGATGAAGCGTATATGCTGTACTCCGGGTCGCTAATTACCAAAAAGGGCCTGCCCGATTTAATAAGGAGCGCTAGCTATATATGCCAGGAATATCCAGATATGAAATTTGTCCTGGCTGGAGACGGCCCTTTGGAGAAGAAGCTAAAGGGGCTAGTTCACCAGCTGGGTCTGGACAATAATTTCTCCTTTGTTGGCTACATTAAACGGAATGAACTCCTTGCCTACTACCAGAATGCAACTATTTGTGTGCTTCCTTCCTACCATGAGGGCTTACCTACTGTGTTGCTTGAAGCTATGTCATGTGGTATACCTACTGTAGCTACCTCTGTAGCCGGTAATTCCGAGGTAGTGAATGACGGTGAAACTGGCTTCCTAGTACCACCGAAGGAACCGAAAAGGCTGGCTGAGGCTATTTTGACATTACTAGGTGATCAAAAACTAAGACAAGAGATGGGCAAGAATGCCAGAAAACAAGCTGAGGAGTCATACGACTGGGAGGTTATAATCAGTAAGATAGAAGAGTGCTATAGCTCAGTATTATCTGAGACTAGGTAATTTGGCAGGCTGTTATGAGGATATGTTTCGTAGCTTCCTTTTCCGGCAACCCTGATGAGGGAATGAAGAAGGTGGCTCTCCACTTAGCTGGAGAGATGGCCAAGCGCCACGATGTTCTCAAATTGGACCTGGCGCACCTCTTTTCCAAGGGTTTCTGGACTGCTGCGCGCGGGTTTCACCCTCACATCATCCACTATGTGCCTGGGCCCTCCTTGGCCAGCCTGATAGTGGCGAAAGCCCTAGCCCGCTACTGTCAAGATGCTAAAGTCGTTATATCAGCTCTTCGTCCTTCTTTACCTTCTCTTTCGGAGAGAATTGTCCCGCTACTCAGACCAGATCTCGTTTTGACTCAATCCTACGAAACGGAGAATAGGTTTTCTGGCCTAGGTTGGCAAACCGTATTTCTGCCGAATGGCGTAGATACCGAGAAATTTACCCCGGTTTCGAGTGAAACGAAACGCCGTCTGAGGGAAAAGTACAGATTGCAAGAGCAAAAGTTCATAATCTTACACGTAGGGCCTGTTAAAAAAAACAGAAACCTGAGAACTCTTGACAGAATACGAGGCGCTGACATCCAGGTATTGGTGATTGGAAGTACATCCGAGAGGATGGAGCAGGACGCCCAGAAAGGCCTTGAACAAGCGGGGTATTTGGTTTGGGGGAACTATTTTGATCACATAGAGGAGATTTATGCCCTCGCTGATTGTTATGTGTTCCCGGTCACGAATAGGAAGTCCATAGAATCGCCATTATCTGTTATGGAAGCGATGGCATGCAACCTGCCTGTCATCTCCACTAAGTTTGGGGCATTAACCAGGATTTTTGAAGAGGGTGATGGGTTGATTTTTGCTGAAAAAGATGAGGATTTTTCAAGTGCGATAAAAGAAATCAAGAAGGGCACAGAGGTCAAAACCAGAGATAAGGTTCTACCATACACTTGGGAAAATGTCGCCCAAAGGTTAGAGGAGAGCTATGCTCTTTTGTAACACCTTCCCAGGCTCTGTGCCATAGTGGTGAAGCAATGATGAAGGTATTATTGGTTGACCCACCGATGACCACAGTGGGACTGAATATTGGCTTGGCGTACCTCGCGGCTGCCCTGGTCGACCACGGCTACGAGGTGGCGGTGTTGGACCTGAACAATTCTCCGGCTAAAGCTAAGCCCAAGGCGGCACTGAAACAAAAGGTGATGGCTTTTGAGCCAGACCTGGTCGGCTTTTCAATGTTGTCGAGAGCATACGGAGCAGCGATACAGCTTATCAGATACTTAAAAACATTCTCCAGGGTCTCTATCGTGGTAGGCGGTCCCCACGTGTTTATAGCCCCCGGAGAACTGGCCGAAGACAAAGACATTGATTATTGCATTATAGGTGAAGGCGAAATAACACTAGCTGAACTGGCGAAAGCGCTGCAAAACGGTGCTGACGTAAGCACGGTCAAGGGGATAATCTATAAGAACGGCGGGAGAATAATAGAAACAGAACCCAGGCCCCTGCTAAAGGACTTGGACCGCCTGCCATTTCCCAACTACAGGGTGTACGGGATCCGTGAGATAAAGGAATACCCCTTGCTTACCAGTAGGGGCTGCCCTTATGGTTGCGCTTTTTGCCTGTCGCCAAAGCTTTCGCAACATAGGTGGCGGGCAAGGAATCCAGAAAAGTTGATCGACGAGTTGGTTCACGCCGTTGAAACCTATCGATCCACTTCGTTCACCATAATGGACGATAACTTTACCTTGGACGCCCGCAGGGCTGAAGAATTCTGCGATCTGCTCATGCAGTCCGGTCTCAAGTTGAAATGGTGGAGCGACAATGGAATTCGCGCCGATAAAGTCACTGAGGGCCTGGCTCTAAAAATGAAACAAGCGGGATGCGCCGGGGTAAGTCTCGGGGTGGAAAGCTTCGACCCCGAGGTTTTTGATAGGGTAAACAAAGGTGAAACCATCGAGCAAATCAAGAAAACGATAAGGTTGTTTAGACAGCATAAGATAAGAGTCGACGGCTTTCTCATTGTCGGGCTGCCTGGGGATACTTTTGCAAAGACTATTAAATCTCAGACAATTGCCCGTCAGGTCGGTCTCAATCAAGGCCTGACCCAGCTTCTAGTCCCGTACCCCAAGACCGATGTTTGGGATTATGTCGTTAAGAGCGGCAGATTCCTGCGGGATGAAAAATCGAGCACCACCGAAGTGGTGTTCGAAACGGAAGATTTTTCCGGGGAGGAAAGGAGGCTGGCATACGAAATCTCTACGGTATTGAACTACAGCTACGCAGCATTTTATGTTGGTGATAGCGTGGTTCGTTCAATGCGCACTATCCCCCACCTCCTCTCCCTTATCCTTCGTTACGATTTAAGAAACATCTGGAGGCACCTATTTTATCTACCCAAAAGGGGGTTGGGTTACATTTGGCGCACACGTATTGGACTGACATCAAAACAAAGGTTTGAACGGCGGCTAGGGATAAAGTTCGATTATTAAAGTAAGGGGGGACCAAGGTACGAGAACCAGATGCTCTGTCAGATTGTTCATGTCTTCCCAACCATTGGAAAAACAGCTTGCGTAGAGATGCGTCTATCTGTATTAGAGGCAATGGCGTGTAACCTAATGATAGCTGAGGGTCAGTAGGCATGAGAGGTAAAAGAGGTGTTCTGATATGTTTTATAGGCGTTGATGGTTCGGGGAAAACAACGCAGGCAAAAGCTTTGTGTGAGTCACTGGCAAGGACTGGCATTAAAACGAGATATGTATGGACTAGATTTGAGCCTAAACTGATAAAACCCCTGGTAGCTATAGCCAAAGGGCTGTTCTTCCGGGGTAAGGATGTGTTCAGTGATTATGCTGGTTATGTTAAGACTAAGAGGAACCTGTCTAAGAATACTGTTATGTTAACCACTTACCAGTATTTACTACTGCTTGATTACTTCCTTCAGATTTTTCAAAGGGTAAAGGTTCCTCTAATGCGAGGTGAAGTTATAGTTTGCGACCGCTATATTCATGATACGGTAGCTGACCTGGCTGTTGACTATGGTTACTCAGATGAAGAGACGCAGAAACTTTTGAGGAGTTACCTTCGCTTATTTCCAAATCCAGACCTGGTTTTCCTCTTGGATTTACCTGAGCAACTAGCTTACCAGCGGAAGGGTGATGTGCCGTCAATAGATTATCTTGCCCAGCGACGGAAAATCTATTTGAATATGGGTAAAGAGTATAATGCAGTAGCTTTGGATGCTACTAAGGGATTAATAGAACTAAAAGACATAGTTAAGAGTAGCGTATTTGAATATTTAGGAAAACACTAGGATGAGCAAAGTACTGATAATTGGTATAGATGCCCTGGACTCAATCCTCCTGTCAAGATTTGAGTCAGACCTGCCCCACCTTAGGAAATTGAGGAAGGAAAGCCCTGATGTAAGATTGACTTCTGTCCAGCCACCAGACTCAGATACTGCCTGGGCAAGCATACACACCGGGCTTAATCCAGCAAAGCACGGCATAGTGCGTTTCATAGACCCCTTGGACAAAGCCATCTCCTTTCTCTATGAGGAAGCCAGTAATGCCAACCTTCATGGGAGCACCTACTGGGATTACGCTGGTAAGTGTGGCAAGAGAGTGTGTATTCTTTTTCCTCACCTAGCCTATCCAGTATGGAGGGTTAAAGGAATCATGGTAGCTCGGGCAGCTATGGCGGAGGATGTCCAGTCATTTCCCCAGGCTATCCGAAAAGAATATGCGTTATCACGCCTGAATACGATAAAAGGGGGGCCCAAAAGCAAGAATCTTATCCAGAAGTATATTGATGACCATAAGAAATTAATCTCGGATGAGGCTGAGTTTGGGATGAAAATCTTGAGGAAGGAGAACTGGGACTTATTTTTTATATATTCTTCAGCGCTAGACCTGATAAAACACTTCTTCTGGAGATACTGCGACGAAAATGACCCAGGCTATCCGGGTGATAATCCTTACCGAAATGTGATAAGAGATTTTTACTGCCTGTACGATGATTTTATTGGTCAGTTCATTGATGGGGTGGATTCTGAAACTGTGGTTATCGTTCTCAGTGACCACGGGCACGGTATGCGACCAGTGAAGCTAGTAAATATCAATGAGATTTTAAGGCAAGAGGGACTTTTGGTATCCAGAGGCACCAATGTTGCCAGTAGAAACTGGACTTACGCAATAGAGTGCATGAAAAGGGGTGCACTGCGCTTTATATCCGAGCATGAGCTAGGGGAAAAAGCCAGGAGGCTACTCAAGATGTTTCCTGCTGGGAGAAGAATTTACACCTCGCCGTTATCCATTGATTGGAAGAGAACCGTGGCTCATGTGACTGATATGTCAGGCATAAAGTCCTATTCTTATGGTGGCATAACGATTATAAAAGAGAATCTAAAGGACATGGACTATGAGGAAGTCCGTGGCGCCATAATTGCTGAGCTATCTCAGATTAGGGAGCCAGGGACAGAAGAGAGTTTGGTGAACTGGGTTTGCCGCCGGGAAGAGTTATATTCTGGTGAATTTATCACCAAATATCCCGATATTGTATTTGACCTGAGAGAAGACTATGGTGCTGGCTGGTCAATTCATGACTCATTGTTCACCACAGCTCCAGCACATAATATTGTTCCCGGTAGTCATAAGGCGTACTCACCGGTATTTTTGATGGCAAACCTGGGAAATAAAAGGTGCACTACAAAAGAGATGACACTGATGGACGTGGCGCCGACCATATTAGATTTACTAGGTGTTAAGGGTGCTCTTAGTTTTGATGGCAGGAGTATTTTGGAAGAGGCGACTAACCCGGGGAGATAGTTGATGCGGAAACAGAAAGAACATCAAAAGGTCAAAGTATTACCTCCTCCTGATGTGGGTATCTATCATTTGTTGCACAGAACTTTGCTCAGATGCAGGCCTCTGAAACTTTTGGAGATGATGGTGCATATATTCTTTGCTGCTGAAAATTTCTATGTGAATAAAATACGACCTCGGCTTGGCTTTCGCTATAGTGAGAAGTACCTGGCCTATTCCTGGATACTGAGGAGCCCTCTATTAAACGATAAGCGCCGCATATTGGACATCGGTTGTGGTGATAGCCTATTCCCCTGCGAGCTAGCCAGACGGAACTATGAGATCTATGCTACTGATTTAGACCGTGGTTCCATTGCTGCCAAGGACCAGCGAGTGAATTTTGTGCAATCCGACGCCTGTTATCTCCCATTTCAACCCAGTGCCTTTGATGTAATAGTTTCTATTTCTGCCTTGGAACATATTTCCATTGATGTTCAGAGTATGGTAGTTGAAGAGATGAGCCGGGTCTTACACGAAGGCAGCCTTCTCTTCGTAACTATGCCCGATTGTGACGGGGCAAGAAATATGTGCCAACTCCTGACCCGGAAGTTCAAAGTCTTGACTCAGGAGCATCGGATACTAACGAGTAAGAAAATAACGGTGCCGACTTCTCTAAATACGATGCCAATGGCGAACGAGGCTGAGGAGGGAGTAGGGGTTACATTCCTGATACTTAGCCCCTAAGAGGAGATGTCGAATACTATCTGCCCGTGACTTAAGGGAAAGTGGGCATCCTTGTGATATACTTTCTAGTAAGCACTACAACCGGGAAAGGAATTTATGGCAGAGCCAGGTTTAACTATTGCTGATATTCGCACTTTACTCCCGAAAGAGAAGAAAGCTATGGAGAGGAACGAACTCTGGGGCCATTGGGTATTCAGGCCGGTCTCATATTACCCGACATGGCTGTTTCTTAAACTCGGTATTTCAGCAAATGGCGCAACTATCATGAGTTTCATCCTGGGCTTGATTGGATGCGCTCTGCTAGCCTTTAGTAACTATATCGGCATTATTATCGGTGCCGTACTCATAAACCTGTGGGCTCTATTGGACTTCGTGGATGGGAATATAGCTAGGTATTTTGGCAGCGGCACCAAGTGTGGTGCTTTTATCGATAATGCTAATGGTCTGATAGTTAGCAGCTTATTCTTTTTATCCGCTGGTATTGGTGCTTTCCACCATGGTGACCTTTTCTTTTTTTGGCTATCTCAATCTGTTTTGAGAACGGATTTTAACAATGCCATATTTATCATGTTGGGTGGCTGGACATCTCTATCCTATATTTACCCCCGATTTATTGCTGACGAATTCGCCAAGGTATTTTCTCGTGAGCAGGGCGGCTTGTTCGACGAGTTCAGAGGGAAGACGTTTTCCAGTATTCTGTATAAGAAAATTCACCGCAATCTAAACATTACTACCGGTCTAGTTATGCCAGCGTTATTACTGGCAGCGATTTTTAACTGTCTGGGTAGTCTTGTTTTGATATGGGCGCTGATTACTACCAGCGCCACACTCGTCATACTAGTAAAACTTATCAGGGAAGCGGGTTCTCAGAATGTCAGCGAAAGAAAATAGAGATTATCGCATTGCTGTGGTAACTGGCATAACCTCAGCACCAGTTTCAGAGGTGCTTATGGAAAATTTTCTGGAGGTGCTGGAGCCGCTATCTAACAGCCTATATGCTATCACTGGCAAGTTCGACCGCAGAGTAAGCGAAAAAGTTGAGATAATAAGAATAAGGAGTGGTTTTGGTAAAAAGGAATCCAGGCTATTGAAAATCATAAAGTATTTCCCACAGATGCTACTAGTGCAACTCGCAATCAGCTTACAACTTCTTAAGATATCAAGAAGAATTGATATAGTCATTTTCCAATCTGGGACGAGGCTTTATACATTGCCATTAATAACTGCTAAGCTGCTGGGGAAAAAGACAGTATCCTGTGTTACCGGTTTACAATCAACACTTTCGCCATCTGCCTATCAGGATATGTTGCTGGGGGATGTGGCTGTTAAGGTTTCATTGGTTATGTCTAAAACAGCGGAGTGGATTAGCCACTTTCTGTCAGACCAAATTTCAGTAGAATCACGGAGCGCTGCCGATTTTATGGGCTTGACCAATCACAGGAAGCTAGTAATCAATGGGGGCATGTATGTTGACACTGGCTTATTCAGGATAAATAAGGAAATAGAGAATAGGGGGAACTTGATAGGCTATGTTGGGCGTCTGTTTACCAGTAAAGGTGTCATCAGTTTTGTGAAAGCCATACCACTGATACTAAAGCAGATGCCCAACGTTGATTTTATAGTGGTCGGTGAAGGTCGTTTATTTGATTGGATACAGGGTGAGATTAAAGATAAGGAGCTGAGCTTAAAAGTCAGACTTGATAATTGGGTCCCCCACCATGAGCTACCCGAACTGCTTAATCGGTTAAAGCTGTTCGTCTTCCCTTCGTATTCGGAAGGACTTCCCGCGATAGTACAGGAGGCTATGGCCTGCGGAGTTGTGGTACTGGCAACTCCGGTGGGTGGTGTACCCGATTTGATAAAGGATGGGGAAACAGGGTTCATCTTAGAAAATAATTCACCGGAGTGCATTGCCTGGAATGTAATTAAAGCTTTAGAGCATCCAGGCTTGGATAAAATTGCCAGCAATGCCCGAAAACTAATAGAAGATGAACATAACTACGAGGCTGCGGTAGAAAAGTGGCGGGTTGCTTTATCCGTATTTTGGGGATAACAGGATGAATGTAGCGATAATAAGTAATTACTACCCTTACATAGGCGGAGCTGAGATATTTGCTCAGGAGATTGCCCAGCGTTTGGTCAGAGATGGGCACCGGGTTGATGTGATAACCGGGCGCTGGGACAGGAACCTGCCTCAGCTTGAGGTTATTAATGGTGTTAGCGTATATCGGATAAACCTGCTTAAATTCAGACGTTTAGGATCTATAGCTTATCCTCCACCAATGCTATGGAGATTGCTGCTGCTAAATAGGGCAAATCACTATGATTTAATCCATTCCATTGGTGAGATTGCTGCCTGCGAAGTTGGTACCATAGGTAAAAAATTAATGCAAAGACCTCATTTGATGACACTTCAAGGTGGTTATCTTACCAAAGGCTTTAGAAATAGGCTTACCGAAATAGTTGTTTCTGAATTCCTAAAGTGGAACCTGCGTAATGCTGATGTAGTCCACGCTATCAGTCAGAAGTTAGCGCAAAATGCCGGAAGGTTTAGGGCGAAGAGGGTTGTAGTTATTCCTAACGGGGTTGATGGAAGCACTTTTAAGTCTATGGATAAAAAAAAGCTGCGAGAGCAATATGGTTTTTCAATAGATGCAAAAATTGTCGTTTCAGTAGCCAGGCTGGTGCCGGTAAAAGGGCTTGATTATTTAATCAAGGCAGTCTCATTACTATTGCAGACTGATAATAAAATTAATTTATTAATTATTGGTGATGGCTCACGCGAGCTGAGTTGGAAGAACTCATTTCTGAGCTGAAACTTGACAACAGGGTAAGACTGATGGGAACTATACCTCATGAGCAAATCGCAGGATTTCTTAACCTGGCTGATGTTTTTGTATTGCCCTCACTGAGTGAAGGACTGGGGATAGCTATAATTGAGGCCATGGCGTGTGGTATCCCAGTAATAGGTACTAATGTAGATGGTATTCCTGATATTATTAAAGATAATGACAATGGGGTTCTGGTACCTCCCGGAGATGCTGAGGCTTTAGCAGGAGCAATCGACAAACTTCTTCAGGATGAAGAACTTAGAGGTAAACTGGCGGTAAGAGGTCTAGAGGAGGTAGAGCAGAGGTTCCAGTGGGAAAATATATATCAGCAGGTGAGACAGGTATATTTTGACTTAACAGGTTTAATTAGAGAAACTTCAACTATTTAGTCTTATTATGAGGATAAATATTGTTACCTCAATATTTCCCCCGGAGATAGGTGGCCCAGCTACCTACAGTTTTGAGATTAGGAAAAGGCTGAGCGACAGGGGGCATCGGCTGAGAATAATCACAGCTTCAGGAGCAGCACAACCAGGTGACGAGGTTCTTGTGGTGTCCAAGCCAAATCTTGGCTTTAATTATCTGACATTCTTTTGGCATCATTTATTAATGATATGTCACATATTTAAGGCAGCCAAAGATTATGACCTGATATATACTCAAGGATCTGTTTACTATGCCCTAGATTCACTAGTGGCTGCCAAGCTACTTAGAAAGCCCATTGCGATGAGATTTGTAGGTGACGCTAGCTGGGAAGCAGCGTCAAACAGACGGTTGACCAACAAATATTTAGAGGACTTCTTGAAGTCTCCAGAAGGCGGCATTAGAATAAAATATCTTATTTCCCTTCAGAGATTTGTGTTTAATAGTGTGGACAAGATAATAGTCCCTTCTGAATTTTTGCGAGACATACTTCTAAATTACTATCATGTTCAGCCTGATAAGGTGAAGGTGGTTTATAATTCAATCGACTTGGATGATTACAGTGATTTATCTAAGGAGGTCTTGCCTGGCAAGAATGGCCACTTACTGATTACTGTAGGCAGGCTGGCACGGCATAAGGCAGTGGATGGCATAATAAGGGCAGTAAAGGAACTGGCTGGGGAATATCCAAACATCAAGCTGTGGGTAGTGGGTGAAGGACCAGAAAAGGGTAATCTGGAAGCATTAGCCACCGAATTGAATATTAGAGATAGGGTGGACTTCCTGGGGCAAAGAGCACACAGCGAAGTGCTCAGCCTGCTTAAGCAGTCTGATTTATTCGTCCTTAACTCTGTTTATGAAGGATTGCCCCATGTGGTGATTGAAGCTATGGCTTGTCGGGTGCCGGTCATTGCTACCAATATCAAGGGAACTGGTGAGGTGGTAATAGATGGCAAGACCGGCTTGCTGGTAACGCCGGGCGATATCGGTGAATTGAAAGATAAGCTCGCTCAGTTGATTCAGAGTGATGACTTAAGAAATAGACTGGTGGCTAATGCTTTAGCATTGGTCAAGCAGAAATTTACCTGGGAGAAAAATCTACCTCTTTTGGAAAGGGAGCTGGAGGAACTGCTATGTTGAACAATGCGGAGGTTGTATCGCAATCGCATTGGACTGAAGCCCTAAAGGTAGTAGCATGCACGAGATGCAAAGCGTCCCTTTCTCTAATAAAGACCTCGGTGGGCAAGCATCTTTATTGTGATAATTGTGGCATATATTATCCTATACAAAATGGCATAATCCGGATGCTCAAAGAGGATGACAGATACTTACAAGTGGGAAAAGATTGGGATGAAGCAGCAAAGTTTGACCACATTCGAGCGGCTGCAGCGATTAGCAAAGAAAGTGTGGAGAGCCCTTTTGTTAAAATGCCACCTTTGCTCCCTGAGAAACTATTATGCAACAAGGTGTATCTTGATTTAGGTTGTGGGTATGGGAGAACTTTAATTCCTCACGCAAAACAGGGTACTAAAATATCCCTAGGGATTGACATTTCTAGCGTTATGCTCGATAGAGCCATGGAACTGTGTAGGCAATATGAAGCAAATTGTATACTGGTACATGGCGACATCCTAGATATGCCCTTTCAGGACAACTCCTTCGACACTGTCTACTCTACGGCAGTGATGCTGCATCTTGACAACGACAGCGCTAGAAAGGTAATGAGCGAGATAAAAAGGCTCCTAAAACCAGGTGGAAAGGTTTTTTTAATTGATTCCTTCCCTAACAAATGGCACCTATGGAGACTTCTATCCTTACCAGAAAAATTAGTTTCACTAATAATGCGACATCTACGGTATTACCATCGTGGAATCTTTGGGAGATTCTATACATATTCTCAAGTAATGCATGTGTTCAACGGTTTTTCTAAGATCAACATATTTCCCACTAACTATCAGCTACTCCCTAAGAATGTGGGGCGTTTTGGGGTTCCCTTCAGAGATAAGGTGAAATCTATAAATGAAAAATTTTCAAGGACAATCAAGCTAAGACAAGGTAAAAAGAAGTATAGATTGCTGAATTGCCTAGCAGTACATTTTGATGTAGAGGCAACTTTATGAATAGCTTAGGAAGCAAACTTGGGGTTACCAGAAGTGATATGAATGTGCTTATGATTGGCTCAGACTACACCCTGGCTATGGATAGAGAAGGGGTTATTGGGGATAGCCAGGACAGGCATACCCTCTATGGCAAGTATGTATCTAAACTGTTCATTGTGGTCACTTCACCAAAGGGAATGGGGCTGGGGGTGAAAAGGCTTTCAGAGAATGTAACTGTTTACCCCACTTCATCCGGGAGATTTCTTTCATCATGGGATGCTTACCGCATAGGCAAGCATATTTGCCGCGATAACAAGCTA
>Ga0209991_10000649_pt1 | contig 15337 bp, 10 predicted proteins | sample ChitaG_FD_183167 | JGI IMG/M metagenome (GOLD analysis project Ga0209991, IMG submission 183167) | Deep subsurface microbial communities from South Pacific Ocean to uncover new lineages of life (NeLLi) - Chile_00310 metaG (SPAdes)... | ecosystem: Environmental > Aquatic > Marine > Oceanic >...
TTGTGCACCCCTGGATAGCTGCAGACTTCGACCATGCGGATGAGGTATTTGGCAGAGGTAGGGTGAGAGTGGGCCTGAATGACATCACCGTGCTGGTGAATTACTTCAGGGTGCCAACTGTACCAGACGACTGCCTGGATTAACGGTAGTTTACCAAAAGATTTGTTTTGTGATGAAAATTTTTTGAAACTTGTTTTGGAAGGAGATAATGATGAAAAAGTTGTTAATTTTTATGTTGGTTCTTGGTATGGCCTCGGTGGCGAACGCTACTCTTACAGCGGTAGCGCCGGTGATTACTGGCGCTCTCACCTGGGACATTGTTGGCGCCGCAGGTTTTGAAAAGCTGGAAGCAACCCACGACGCAACCGCAACCGTTAATTGGAATGGTTGGGGCTTGGACCGTGCGGGGGCAACTGTTAACGCCATTGGCCCGATTAATGGATCTAGTAGCTACACAGGTTCCTTGCCACTTAACTCGGCCACCCCTACTCCTTATCCTAATGCTGGTAACCTGGCTAAGGTTTTCGATGGCCTTGTCAGTAGCTTCCCTTGGAATGGTTGGGACCTGGTTGAAGGTGCTATAGCCCCCTCCGCTGTGACACCAAGCAGTGTTTGGTATGTGTTTGATGTCGCCAGTACCGGCACCATTGACATCTGGGATTATACAGGCATGACTATTGTTGGGACTGTGACCGTAATTCCTGAGCCGATGACGATTGCTCTGTTAGGTCTGGGTAGTTTGTTCCTGTTGCGTCGCCGCAAATAAGAGGCGGCCAAGGCCAAGCCAACAAATTAGTTCGTTTTGTGAAGAAAGAGGCAAGTTATTCGACTTGCCTCTTTTTTTGTTTATTTAGACGCTGATTTCGCTATAATTTATTTAGACGCTGATTCCGCAGATTACGCTGTATTTTTTTGGACGCTGATTACGCTGTATTTATTTAGACGCTGATTTCGCAGATTACGCAGAGAAAAGTAAAGAGCGGATATGTATAAATATGCTGAACTTACAGAAAAAACAATTAAAGCGGCACAAAACGTTCACAATAGTCTGGGATACGGGTTTCTTGAAAAGGTTTATCATAATGCGATGGTATTAGAATTGCGTAAAACAGGACTTGAAGCGGCTTCTGAGAAGGCGATTACGGTGTGTTATGATGGTCAGGTCATCGGTGAATACTTTGCAGATATAGTTGTTGCTGATAAGGTGATATTGGAGATTAAAGCGGTGCAGACAGTTAATAGTGCTCATGAAGCTCAACTGGTTAATTACTTAAAGGTGACTAACATTGATGTGGGCTTATTGCTGAACTTCGGCAAATCATTAGAGGTTAAACGCAAGATATTCGAAACAGCCCGTCAGCGGTAATTTTAGACGCAAGATTAACGCTGTAGTTTTTTAGACGCTGAGTTTGGAGGTTACGCTGGAATAAATAATATTAAATATCTGCGTTAACCCCGCCCATTGCAAATGGGCTGGGTTAATCAGCGTAATCTGCGTCTGATAAAGTTAAGAGAATACGATATTATGAAGCAGTTATTGGTATTGGCCGGATTTGCACTTTTGCTGTCGTCGCTGGCGGGCTGCCAAAAAGCTAACAAAGGCGTTGACCCAGCCCCTCCGAGGGGCGGGGTTGAGGTAATCATTGAAGGGAACGGTGAATTTCCGGAGTTTCTTGTTGGCAGATGGAAGGCGGATAAGGACGGCTGGCAGTTTGTCTTTGAGCCGGATGGAAGGATTTCGTCTGCAGTGATCGCTCTTGGGGGGGTGGAAATGACGCCTGGCAAAGTTACGAGATTCCCAACCCTGTATGGGGGTAAAGGAATATATAAACCGGGCACGTGGCTCGTTCAGTACTCTCCGAATACTCGCGAATTGTTTGTGAAAGTGGTGATAGAGCATTTTTACCAGGACCTGGGTAAGCATGCCATCGAAGGCAATATTACAGATATGTTCATAGGGCCGGTTTGGCAAAATGATGACGTGTGGGAAGCTGATTGGTTCAGTCTCGGAAAGTATGTCGCATATATTCCGGAACCAAATGAATTCTATAATGCAACCGAGCCGGAATTCAGGAAGTCTCTGATATTCGAGAAAGTAAAGCACGAATAATAAAGAATTGGTGGCTTTTAGCCACGATATATATTAGAAAATCTCATAATATATAGAGGTTATAGCGGCCATATTACAAACAAAGATAAGAATGAAAGTATTATATGTCGCGATTCGGTGATATGTGGCGTGCGAACAGCAAGGACTCGGCTGTTGCCAGGCGAGCGAGCGTCAACTGGATAATGCTGATTTATTTCGCCTCCGGGGCGTGCTCTTTGATTGACGAGGTCGTGTGGGTGCGACTGTTGAAGTTGACGCTTGGAAATACTGTGTACGCGGCGAGCATTGTGGTATCCATATTTATGGGCGGCCTGGCGCTTGGTGCCCTGATTATGGCCCGATATTCCGACCGTGTCGTCAGGCGCTTACGCTTATATGCTTTATTGGAAACCCTGGTAACAATATCTGCGTTATCTCTGCCGTTTGCGCTGAAGCTTGTCGATTCCGTTTATATTTGGTTCTATAGGGCATATAACCCCAGTCACGCGCAGTTGCTGATTGTCCAGATAATAATATCAGCCGCCATACTGCTTGTTCCGTCGATGCTGATGGGCAGTACTTTGCCGCTTCTGGGCAGATTTGTAACCGCACTTGAAAAAGAAGCGGGTCATTTAGTAGGCAAACTCTATGCACTAAACACTTTTGGTGCAGCTACCGGCTGCTTTTTAGCAGGATTTGTTTTAATCAGGGCCCTTGGTGTTATGGGTTCATTATACACCGCGGCAGCTCTTAACCTCCTCGTGGCGTTTGGCGCGTGGTTTTTATCGCGATTTTCCAGCGTTGCAGTTGAGCGGAAAGCCGAAGCCGTTGTGGTAGAGAGGGCCGAAGTTGTCGTGGAGAGCAGAGCAGACGGCAGATTCTATGTGTTAATTCTCGCTTTCTTTATGAGCGGTTTGATAAGCATAGGGTATGAACTTTTATGGATGCGAAGCATCGTTCATTTGCTCGGTGGATTTACTTATGTATTCTCGGCTGTATTAACCGTCTACCTTCTGGGAAACGTTATTGGAGCCGGTATCGGCAGCAGACTGGCCAAGCGATTGAAGAGTCCGGCTGCCGGATTTGCGGTAACTTTGTCTCTGCTGGGCCTGTGCGGTATTTTTTACCTGCAGTTGCTGATATTTTGGAGTTCAGAGGTTCTGCCGCATGTTAATTCGGCAATTGAGGCAATTGAATCATGGTTTCCAGTTTCTTCTTATACTATTGGCCCGCTTGTACAGAGTTTATTTTTATTCCTGGTGCCCGCTATCATTATGGGTATAGGCTTCCCCATAGCTTTGCAGGCATGGACAATTCATCTACACAAGGTGGGACGCTCCACCGGAACTGCTTACGGAGCAAATACGATAGGTGCGGTGATAGGCGGCGTTGTAACCGGCTTTGTCCTTATCCCGCTGCTGGGGCTGCAGATTTCCATCTCGCTTCTTGGCTTGGTTGGGCTGTGGATTGCCGGTGTTATGTACCTGTTGTTTACCCGCCGTGGTTCACACGTTATTGGGCGATTTTCACTTCTGGGCCTGGCTGTTGTATTGACGGTAGTTACTGTGAAAACACCTTCGAACCTATTCAATACTGTGATTGAGATGAATCCCCACATTCCGAAAAATAATGTACTTTTGTCAGTGGAGGAAGGTGTTACCACAACAGTATCCGTACACAGATATTTGGATGAGGGTTCTTTAGAGTTATGTTCTTCAGGCCAGGCCATAGCAGGCGAAAGACACGGGACACGTACGGACCAAAAGATGTTAGGGCATCTTTGTGTTCTGCTCAACGCTGATGCCCAAAAAGTTTTGTCGGTTGGATTCGGCTCAGGGGAAACCACTGCCTGCCTCGCCCAGCACAAGCTCGAAAGGGTTGACTGTGTCGAGATTGCTCCTGAAGTGGTTAAAGTTGCTTTGCAGTTTTTCAGGCACCTTAATTTGGGAGACAGACTCGATGAAGAAATCAATATGATTTATATGGATGCGAAAAACTATATCCATTTGACCGACAAGAGCTATGATGCAATTGTCAATGATTCCATTCATCCCAGGCTTTTTGCTGAGAATGCCTCGCTTCACACGAAAGAATATTTTGAAAGTGTAAAGAAGCGTCTGAATAATAACGGTCTCTTGGTATGCTGGATCCCGGTCTATGATATGCCTATTTCTGTGTTGAATAGCATTGTCGGTACGATTATGGATGTTTTCCCACACGTTACACTGTGGTACCCGAACCATTATCATGTAAATTACTTCTGGCTAGTTGGCTCAGAAGAGAAGCAATACTTTTCCTTAAAACATATAGAAAATGAGCTGCTCAAAGAAGGCGTGCGTAACAGTTTGTCAGAAATAGATATCAATGATAGTGTTGACGTGATGGCTTATTACGTTTGCGATGAAAATGACTTAAGAAAACATCTTATCAATTATGCCATAAACAGTGACTATCATCCCTTCGTTGAGTTCGCTACCGACAAGAGTACGCCTGCAAATGACTCACTAAGGCAATTGGTTGTGAATGTTCGAAGTAATACTGTTTATCACCATATCGACTGGACAGGGTTTAGCGAAGAGGGAAAGGACAGGTGGCTTGTGGACTATCAGCAAGTTTACAGGGCTTCAACATATCTGCTGATGGCATACAGCAGCAGCGATAATCTGTTACAGTTGAAGTATAGCATAGATGGTCTATCTATCCTGCCAGACCACCCCGGTTTGCTTCATTCCAGAACAGAGGCTGAGAAGAGACTCTTCTCCGATAGCGTCAAAATAATACTTTCCGGCAATCCAGATAATGCCTTGGCTCTCGCAAATGAGATTCTGAAAATATATCCACAATCAGCCACGGCCTGGATGATCAGGTCAGGGGCTATGCAGGGCGGCGGTAACATGAAGAAAGCTCTAATTGCTGCCCGCCGGGCAGTGCAGCTTGCTCCTGACAACGCAGATGCGCGATTCAACCTTGGTTTTATTCTGTTCAGAGTTGGGCAGTTTGGCGATGCTATTAAAGAATATAAAGAGTCACTGCGGCTCAAGCCCGACCAGTTCAACGTGTTGGAGATGCTCGCTCAGGTCCTCACCATAGATAAGAAAGCAGATTTTTACAATCCCAGTGAGGCGGTCCGGCTTGCCGAACGGGCTTGCGAGCTTACGGGCTACAAAAAAGCACAAATGCTGGACACCTTGGCGGGCGCCTATGCTGCCGCCGGTCGGCTCCCTGAAGCTATAGCCACTGCTGAAAAGGCACTTAAACTCGCATCCTCTACCGGCCAGAAGAAGATGGTTGAGCATATCAGTAATCGGCTGCTCTTATTTAAGGCGGCACGCACTCGTGAACAACAGCGTTAATCACAGGGTTGTTTTAGCCCTGTACGTGAGGTTCTCAGTAATCAAAGTATCGAACACCCTCGGTATCGGTTCCGGGCCAGTTCAGCGACTTTCTGTAATATCGTCCAACATCGACCTGCGTTTTAGCGGGAAAATATTTTATGGGACAGTTCTTTCACGCTGCAGAGAAAATAAATCCGACAATATAAATACTGGAAAAATCCTCGGCCAACGGTATAATTTTAGAAGGTTCACAGATTGGCAGCGTAGTATTGCCCGGATTTGCGGGCGTAATTCAGTGGTAGAATGTCAGCTTCCCAAGCTGGACGTCGAGGGTTCGAATCCCTTCGCCCGCTATTGCCTTTGACGCAAAGTCTTATGAGAATTCCACAGTTCATTTTTTTCCCTGTTTGCCGTTGTCCCTGCCGAAAGCTTCGTCCTTGTTTATTTGCAAAGACTTGCGTACCATCACCAACTTTTGTGAAACCACCTTAAATGATACCACAGTGAGGAAAAGTTGGCCAAAATGAGTATCTGCAAAGTACTGTTCCTGCTAATTCGTGGCTTATTTATCAGTCGAAGCAATCCGGTCTTGGAGAATCCGGCCGGCGATACCACAACTTCAAATCGTCCTTCTTGACAGGTAATCTTAGAGACAGTTTTTTTCTATACCTCAGCGCAGCAGATAGTACAAAACAATCATCACAACGAACAATATTCCGGCCATAAGTCTCGGGTCGGTAATGCCGGTTATCTTGGTACTTGTAATAGCGCCGAAAGGAGGTTTCCAGCCCATCTTTTCGAGCTCTTCGGCAGTAGGCGCCGGTGTCACCAGGCTGGTAATGACGTAGACTCCTATACACATGCACAGCAGAATCAGGCCCGCCATCATAAAGGGGATGCCCCACCCGTCGGTGATAATTCCGTAGTCTGCGACTATCCCGTTGACTATTCTTTCTGGCTCGACTCGTGCGGCATCTATGGCAGGCAGGATGTCCACGGCAGCAGCCGTTGGCCCGTCTTGACCGAGAGCAGTTTTTGCATATGCCCCCGCTCCTCAGCCGAAAAATCCTCGAAAACTTCTTTTATCCAGGGCTTATCCATCTTCCCTGCCAGTTCCATATAAAAATCCGCCGCCTCCTGTTCTTCCTTGATGGCAAAATCCAATATCTCATCGACGGAACCAAACTTCTGCATCGCAGCACTCCTTTCGTTCTTTTCCCTGACGCATATCACTCCGGAATTCACGTTCGATATAATAACTCTACTCTCCTGTCAAAACAACGAAAAACCAAAGACCCCCGACTGTCGCCATCCCTACGCACAGCATAGACATGGATTGTAGGATTAGACCCCAATTCATTGGGAGGGAAAACAAAACCAAACCATTCCCCGCGTCCCGTAGGGACGCCCGACCGAAGGGTTGCGCGTTTACCGCTATTTAGCCCTGCGTTTTACGCGGGGTTGCCATAATCAAATGCCGCACTGCGACCGTAGCCGTACGGTGAGCACCGCCCGCCAGGTGGTACACTTTTGCTCTGCCATTTACATGTATTTACAAATACAGCGGAAGTCTAACAAAATTCGTAAGTATTTAGCCACATGCAGTAAATCCGGGTGGTGGACTACCCGCATTTTTAAGCTAATATCGCGGTTTACTGCATATCAGTAAACAGTTACCAAAATTCTAATTTTATAGTTGACATTATATGAGCAATATAGTTCATAAAGCCTTGTTACACAAAGAGTTACACGAAAGCGGCTTTTTAAAAAAATTTTTTTGCAAATTCCCCATTTTTTTCTTGACTCGCCTTTCCCGAAAATGGTAGCATAGCAGAAGGTGAGAAGTGGTGTTGTATTGTGAGAAGTGGTGTATTGTGTGTTTTCCCCGCTTGAATCGTGTGTGTGTACGCGGTTTGCCGTGTTCGTCTAATGCGAAAGTGTGTGTGTGTAGATGTATGTGTGGTGGAGATGTGTGTGTAGTATGGTGTGGTGTTCAGACATGTAGAGCACCGCGAAAGAGTTAATGTTTTAATTATGTTAGGAGAAAAAAAATGAGAAATTTAATGAAGTTTGGGAAGTTTGGTATAGTACTCGTTGTAGTTGCCATGGTAACAAGTATCGCTTTTGCGGATAATACCTATGAAGGTGATGATCCCGGTTCGTGGTGTGACGAAGATAACTGGAGTGAAGGCGATGTCCCGGAATGTGGCGACGGCGAAAAAGTTGAAATCGAGAATGGCGAGTACGTTATAATTGACTGTGAAGAAGCAAGTTGTGACGAATTGGAGATGGAAGATGGTTCACTTCAAGTCGGTACTACCATCGCTAACGGCGATCCCGCTGATGTTCATGTAGACTTTACTATTTGTAAAGACGAAAGAAGTGGCGATCTGGAAATGTCTGAGAGTAGTTCCTCTAATTTTTCCCTACTTAAGATTGTTAACGGTGACGTGACAGTTGAAGGCGAGTCTAAAGATGTTGGGAAAAAAGGTAACGCCGCTATATCAATCGCAGCTGGAAGCAGCCTGACTTTTGAAGATGGGGTGCGCATCGGTACCTCCAACAGCGACGGCTGTGACAATGTCCACACTCTCGACATTGCTGGCGATTTTACAAATAACGGCAATCGGTTCCGTATGGAAGGTGGCACCCTGACTATTAACCTGACTGGTAATGGGACTTTTTATACCGACGAAACGACCAGACTTTCCAGATACAAGGACGCCATGACGATTGTTAACATAAGTGATAATGCGGCGTTTCTACATGATAAGGATATCGAGATGGGTAGTGATGAAAAAGGGACCGACTGCGGTGCATCTCTTGTCATAAATATATCCGACAATGGTACGTGGGATGGTAGCAACAAAGGCAAGGACCTTGAATTCAAGAAGGATGGCCAAATCCTTAATGTCACTATTATTGACAACGGTTCTCTCATCGTTAAAAACTGCGGTGAGCACGACGACGCTGAACTTAATCTTATTGTTGATGGTGCTGGAGCTTCATTCACTGTTACTGAAGACTTGGATGTTGGTCAGGGTACGATTTTGATTACTGGTAATGGTGGATTTGAAGTTGGAAGGCGCTTCGACCTCGGTATAGATGGTGATGCCTATATGCTGGTTGCTACTACTGGGGATGTTCGCATCAATGAGAGGTTAAGAATAGGAAAAGAGGGCAACACCGCTAAACTTACTATTGACGGTTGTCGTGTGGACATTGACGACAATAAAGACGGCGAGATGCTCGAAATGGGTGAAAATAGTAGTATCGACATCTTAGGTGATGGTCAACTCGTTATCAAGGATGCTGATGACCAAGAGGACTGGGATGAGCTTAACGCGATGATCGATGATGGTCTAATCATGACATCTGAAGAAGGTATGGTGGTTGTTTCGGATTACGGCGTTACTCATGGCGGTAAGTTTACTATGCAGCTTGCAATAGCTGTTGATGTTGACATCCTGCCTGGGGGCTGCCCGAATCCCCTTCGTGTTAATTTTATAGGAAAAGGCGTTTATACTGTAGCCATCGTAGGTTCAGAGAACTTCGATGTGTTAACTATTGATGTGGATACTATTACTTTAATAGGTGTTGCTCCTATCCGAAGCATTGTGGGAGATGTGTCTACTGCTGGTGACGTATGCGAATTAGGACCGGATCAGATTCCTGACCTTGTTCTTAAGTTCGATAGACAGGCTATACTAGATGCTCTTGAGGAGAGTGTAGGTGACCTTAGTTTAGTTCCACATAGAGAACAATTACCTCTAACTCTTCTTGCTAAGACAGATGAGGGTACACTTGTAACAGGAACAGATTATCTTACTATCCTCAACAGAGGAGCGATCAAAAGGAAGAAGTAAAGCACAGATTAACTCGTATCACAGGGGCCGTGAGGGTGAAACTCACGGCCCTTTTTTGTAAAAAACCCTTGCGCAGGTCAAAATTGGGGACGAGTTTAGGAGCTAATCGATTCTTGCCGGATACGGCATTTCCGGTTAGAATGTCGGGTCCTGAAAAGGCAAGCTCAATAAAGAGCCCGGATTTCCCAGGTAAACCGCGACAAAGAAACAGAATTTTGATAGTATAGGGTTTGTGGATGCTGTTTAAGACAGTTTTACCGTTCTGATTTGGAGAACCCAAGATTTCAGACGGAGACACCGGGTGAGGTACGTCAAAGAAACGATAATCAGTTGCTAAATTCGTATTTTCACAAGTGTTCCTGCTGAAATAGTTTCAAAATGAAGTTGGAAACCTTGAATTGTTGAGAGCAATGTGATATTCTATCAGAAAAGATGCCCAGCGGCGCAGCTGAGCTAAGATATAAAAGGTTATATGGGAAATGTGAGTGAAAGGATGTTTGTCATGAAAACAACAAGGAAATTCTCGTTCCATGATTTTATTATTTATTCCATTGTTTTATCTTCGTGTTTTGTGTTATCTGGTTGTTCTTCAAAAAATGATGAGGGCAAAATAAGTAAGCAGGCAGCCTTAATTGAATCCCTGCAAAAAGAAATCGTGAAGCTAAGAACTGAAAACGACGAGCTTCAACACTCTCTTGCCGAATCACGCGACAAAATAGAGAAGCAGGCCGATTACAAGTTAGACAACGAAGAAATTAAACAACTTGAGGAACCAAACGAACTGTTGAGGAAGATTCTGACTGGAATAGTTGATAAAACAGAAGAGCAAGTGGGTCCCGAGTTACTCAATGAACAAAGGCAACGCTTGAAACAGGAAAACGCTGACTTGAAAAAGGCCCTTGCTCAAGCAACTGAAAAAACAAAAGGGCAGGACAATTCCGAACTATATGCAGAAGTAGAACGCCTAAAGCAGAAAAATAACGAATTAAAAAAGCTCTTAGACGAAACAATCGCCAGGATTAAAGTGCTTAGAACTTTAGCTTCATTGAAAAGCAGACGGACACGCGAGAGGCAATATAAGGAACAAGCCGAAGCTGTTATCGCAGAATTTGATTCTAAGGTTAGTCCTAAAAGAAAACTAGAGTTAATAGACTCGCTTACCGAATTGGCAGTTGAACAGCACCCGTCTGTAATTGATATTGTCCAGAAGACTTTGGATGATCCTGATCCAAAAGTTGGACGTGCTGCGATAGCACTGTTGGAAGATTACGAAACGACAGAAATCATTCCGGTAATAAGCCAGGCCCTTAAATCCAAAGATGAGCAAATCCGCATAGACGCATTAGCCCTTCTTGCTAATGTTAACGACCCACAGGTTATTGATTTGCTTGTTGAGACATTAAATGACACATCTGAAGATGTAAGGTCTGCTGCATTCGAAGTGGCCCAGGCACAGGTCGATGATATCCAACTGAATGTTCTGGAAGAAGGGATTGCTTCATCCTATGAGGATGTAAAATCCGAGGCTCTCTCACTACTGGAAGTCAGAAGCGACCATGCCTCGGTCGAAATTATCATTACAGGCCTGTTAGATGAAGACTCGAAGTTCCGTGAGAAAGTTAATTTGGCACTGTATTTACTTGTTGACCAGGAATTCGAAACATATGAAACCGCCCTCACCTGGTGGGACCAGAACAAACACAAGTATGACGAGAATTTGTTCGAAATAGAGGAGGATGATAATTAAAATGTTGGGTAGGATATTACACCCAAAGAATTGAGAAACATCAAGAGAAACGAAAAATTCAAAAAATCTTCTCGACAAGCAAAGTTCTATGAGAAGAAAATAAGGTTTTTCAGCAATTCATCTTCTGCCGTTTTATTTAGAAAAAGGTAGAAGTTCGATTGGATTTGTTTGGCACACGCCCTTATGAAAAAATGACTATAGTTGCTACTGTGCTCAGGCAGCGTACCGCGAGCAATGTGGTCTTACAGAAGGAGGTATGTTTTAATGAACGGCAAAGGCTTAAAATCTTTAAAAACCGCGTTTTTTTTGTTTGCAGCAGTTAAATGCAGGTGGACTCGATTTAATATTGTTTACAGAACTCAGCAAAGTCCAGCAAGTCGATAAACAAATCCCCGCCACCGTCAGCCCCCTCGGGAGCAATATCTGCGTCTGAAGTACCGTCTTGCAGCCACTCTTGTACCAACCAACTCAGATCGATTATATCTACCACACCATCTTTATTTATATCAGAAGCCAGAGTAACCGTCAAACTGTAGTTGCCCGCGGCGCCGCCGGAACCGGAAATGCGGATGTAATAAGTTTCTCCCTCGACCAGGCTAACAATAATCCTGGATGTGACGACATCACGATAACCCCAGGAATCATAATCAGTGTAATCATCATTACACGCTAATTCAGTTCCTCCACAATCATCAAAGACCGCCAGGGACGTGTCGTAATCGCTGCCATTCGGGTCATTCGGGTCTATCATATATCGGCCGCTGATTGTTGGAATGAAATAGTACCACACATCGCGTGTATCACTCGTTGTGCAGCTAGTAATATCCGTCCCGTATGCAGTAGTAGTTGAGCCTGTTACCGGGGTATATTGAACTACTTCATTAGCATCCTGGCAAGTGTTATTAACAGGTGGCTCAGGAGCATCTGTGATGGTCAGTTCGTAATTTCCCGTTGTTTCACTGTATCCAGCCACCCGAATCAGATAAGTTTTCCCCGCGGTTAAACCTACTGTAACCAGTGATTGAAAACCTTCTGAGCCACAATAATCATCATTGCATGCCAGTTCCGTTTCGCCGCAGGAATCAAAAACTACTAAAGTTGTATCCAAATCTTCATTTCCGCAGAGACTGATATCCACTACTTCGTTGCTATCCGGTGTATAGGAATGCCAGACATCGAGATAATCCCATTGCCCGCAAAGGCTCTCTTCTTTTGGTCCTGTAGCTCCAACGGTTGTGTCCGAATAAGTACCTTTTGTTATTTCAACTGCACTAAAACATGTATCATGATGAAGACAAGTACCTGGATTAGGATCATAATCAAACGTAACCAGTAAAGGGTTATTATTCCAGATTATTAGCACGTAACTGCAATAAGCGTCTTCATTCAATGAATTTCCAGTAAGCAAAAGGCTTATCAGGTCATTCGGCTCTTCACCTGCCAGGCCGGAGATATCTTCTATAAAATTGTCGGTCAGATGAAGATATTGCAGACTCGTCAGATTTGACATATCGGGGATATCAACTACTTGATTGTTGGCCAGATAAAGATCTTGCAGATTCGTCAGATTTGACACAGCGGAGATATCAACTACTTGATTGTTGGTCAGATAAAGATATTCCAGACTCGTCAGATTTGACACAGCGGAGATATCAACTACTTGATTATCTGTTAGGTCTAGCACGGTCAGATTTGACAATCCTGATAGACTTGAGATACCACCACTAATCTGATTGTCTCCCAGATACAGACTTGTCAGGCCGGTTAATCCGGAAACAGGTGACAAATCATCAATCAGATTAATAGATAAAAATAATGTATCGAGATTTACCAGGCTCGATACAGCAGATATATCAGTTATCTGATTGTTGTTTAGAAACAAATTTATCAAGCTTGTTAACGCAGAAATGGGCGATGGGTCGCTGATCAGGTTACTGGATAGATGTAGTTCGTTCACGTCAGTTGCATACTCTAAACCTGTCAGGTCCGAGATACCCATACTATTTGCCGTTAAGCTGAGTAAGTTTTCCATTTGACCTTCTGTTATAGGAGGTGTTAATCCAAGTGCATCTGCAACAGCTGTTTCGAGATTTGGATCAGCAAAATAGACGGGATCATTGGGATCTGCTAATAATAATGAACTAATGCTCAACTGTAGTAATATTGCTGTGTAAATTAACCTTTTCACTTTTATTCCTCCAGTGTAAATTTTACGCCAAGTGCGAAAAAGACATGAGAGGATACACGGGCTGGATTCTTCCTTCCCCTGTTTGTTAGCACTCCTCCATCAGCCTACATCTTTATATATGTTAAGTTTCGTATTTTTTTATAAGAAAACCCTTATGAAACAGACAGTTACGTGCCATTTTGTATTTTATGCATGTTCGGTAAAAGCCTCGAACATGCCAAAAATAACCAGGCCGTTGTCAAACCGGCCTAACAGTACAAATTACCCAGGTTGACAGGCTGTTAAAAGTGCGAAAGTTCACTATATTAAGCATTATAAGATACTGGGTTTAAGAGGTCAAGCAAAATCTCCGCCCGAAGGTAACCGGGTTATGGGTGGATGCTCTCCTGCTGCTAATTGAACCACAATATACTCCCAAAGCCTGTTTTTCAGCATAGTAATGAGGTTTTTTGAGTTTAGACCAGCCATCCTTGGATATACTGACAAGGATTAAATTTTTTCAAAAAAATATTTTTTCCTCATGATTTTTGCCCATGTTACATGCCTTTAAAGCTCAAGTCTGCCTGTCTCAAAACGAAATTGCGTTATCAGGAGCGAACAGCCAAAGAAGGTTTTTTCGGCCAGCTCCAGTTGAGCAGGTCGTCACTCCACGCAATCCCCAGGGAACAGATGCCGATATGCTCGCGCGGATGGTTGGACTCGGTCCCATGGTAGAACATCAGGTACTTGCCAACGCGTGGATCTTCCTTGAGATCCAGGGCGAATCCCGCGGTCAGACGGGCCATCGCCCAGGGCCAGACCTTGTACCCCAGCTTGATGGTCCCCTCGACAACAGGTTTCCACTGTCTCAAATCCTCAGACGACATCAGCCCCATACCTGCGTCACCCGGCGAGTGGAACAGGTAATAACGGCCCTTAACCAGCAGGACGCAGGCGTTTTCTCCCGCCTCTTGACGGCCGAAGTACTTCCACGTCTTCAAATCATACGAGTACGACATGCTTACGCCGTTCTGCTTATAAAAACACCACCACTTGCCCGGCTCGTCCTTGTCCTCAATCAGATACGGGTCAATTATGCGCCCCATCTGCTCCCGGGGTACGTCCGGCCCCTTGACCTTGAGTAACTCCGGCTCGCTCCAGTTTTCCAGATCTTTGCTGCGCATGATGAACGGACGCGCAGTTCTGTCCCCGCCAAAACCTTTACGGCCAGGGATAGGGTAGGTGCAGAAGCAAATGATCCATTCCCCATTGTAGCGGATAATGTTGCCGGGGCTTGAGTAGTTCAATGCGGGGTCCTCCGGCGTCAGGAGCTTAACAGGCGTCCAGTTCACCAGGTCCCGGCTCGTGGTCGTGCCCAGGAAGCTGACCATATACTTCTTGTTGTCACGCGGGTGATTGACCGTGAAAAACAGTCTGAACACCCCGTCGTGATAAATCGCCGTCGGATCTCGATAATGATTGTTCTCATTACCGGGCAGGATCTGTGGTGAAGGGATTTTCGTCAGATCGACCCTCTTGAGTTTCTTTGTAGAAGCCTTCTTCATGGCAGCCTTTCCTATGAAACTGAACGAGTAGAGCTTTGACTCTCTCAGTTCGAACCCCAACTTGATCTCTTTTCCCTTGAGTTTCTTGAATGAGAATCCATCCTTCCACTGTATCTGGGCGTCCGTCACGGTTTTCGGTATCAGTTCGCCTTCAGCCAGTTTCTCGTCGCGTTCGTCGAAGAGTGTTACCTTGACATAGCCGGACGGTGCAACGTCGGCGCTTATGCACAGCGAATCGGCGACAACTGAAACAGGCTTGGTTGTGAGGGAGCCCGTTTTGTTGCTCCCCCCGGCAATTTGCTCGTAACCAGCGAAACCGTCTGCGCGCAACCACGCCAGGCAGAAGAATCCGTTACGCCACGCCATGAACCTGCCGTCGTTGGCGCCGTAGTACATGCGTATCTTGTCCTTGCCGATAATCGGCACGGAAGCGAAGATGCAGCCCCAATCGTAGTCGCCCATAACCGGGCCATTGGGAATTAACGGCGTTCCGGGACAAATCCTGTGCCATTGGATGCTGTCCGGACTCCATGCCAGCTCGCACCACTGCTTGCTTGCTTTTAATGTC
>Ga0209991_10000650_pt1 | contig 15336 bp, 16 predicted proteins | sample ChitaG_FD_183167 | JGI IMG/M metagenome (GOLD analysis project Ga0209991, IMG submission 183167) | Deep subsurface microbial communities from South Pacific Ocean to uncover new lineages of life (NeLLi) - Chile_00310 metaG (SPAdes)... | ecosystem: Environmental > Aquatic > Marine > Oceanic >...
ATGTCGCTTAAAGCAACAACGCTAATTTATTAGGAGAATCCTAGGGGAAAAGTTTTTTTTATTATTTTTTTTAATTATACATTATTGTTATAGTTGGATTTATGGAAGTCCTGCTCCTGGAATATCGACTTCAACAAATTCAATTCTACCTGCGTCTCTAGTATGTTTTGATGTTGCGACAAAAAGAGTTTTACGATCGGGTCCACCCAGCATGCAGGCATAGGCGTCGTTTTCTACTCTTACTATGTGTGTAATTTTACCTCCCTCTAGAACACGTGCAACTCTTCCTCGTCCTGGAGCAGCGATCCAGATACCTCCTTCTGCATCTAAGCAAATACCATCTGGAGCTAAAGATTTGAGGTTAGCCCAAACGCGACGTCCTATAAGCGAGCCATCTTCCATTATATCAAAAGCCGTTAGTTTGGCAGCAAAGGTTTCTGCTATTATAAGGGTCTTATCATCTGGTGTAATAACTGTTCCGTTTGGAAAGGCCATGTTATCCACGACGACTCTCGCGTCTCCATTGGGTTCTACAAGTATAAGCTTTGTTGGCGCGAACGGTTTCCCGTTAAAGTAATCGAATCCCATATTCCCTACATATGCCCGGCCCTTTTTATCTACTACCATATCATTACATAATATGGTTTTGAACTTGTTTAAATCTGCGACTACTTTAACTCCTTCAGGATCGAGTCGTAATATGATATTATCTCCCATTGAAACTACCAATAATCTATTGTCAGGAAGCCAGCCTATTCCGGAGACTTGGTTAGATATCTCAAGTATTGTTTCAGTATTCCCATTTAAATCGACCGTCATTACTTTGTGGCCATCGATATCAACAAACCAAAGCTTGTTCTCGTGCCACCTTGGGCTTTCTGGAAATTTCAACCCATCAAGTAATACTTCTGTTTTGAGAGTTATTCTTTTACTCATAATAAGGATATTGATAAAAGGTTATTAAAATCTCTTTTTGAGGATAAAAATAACTATTTTTTAGAGAAAATTTTTTCAAAAAGTTAATTATGTTATCTTAATTATTACCAAATTAATAAACGCATGAAATTATTGAGAATAATATGAACGAAAACGAAAACGAGAATAGAAATAGTGAACAATCTGAAGGAATTGAAGAACCAAAAAAGAAGTCGAGACTCACCAGACCCACCAGAAGAAATCAAAGCCAAGCATTACAACAAGCATTAGGTATTACGCCAGATGATCTTAAAGGCATTGAAGGAAAATTAGCAATAATTAAATTTTTAGATTATTTTTCAGAAGAAGCTTTAGATTTTGCTTTTAAGGAACGTAAATTGGACCAGTACATAAATAATATGGCAGAAAGAATAGAAAAATTTGATACTGGCGTAGAAGAAGACAAACTTCTTAAAAAAGGATTTGAGGATAAGAAAATTCTTGAGGCAATCGAACGAATAAAGGTTACGACTGAGGAAGTAGCAAGAAGTAAAGGAATAAATAAATCAGTAGAAAAGAAGTTGCGCAATCTAAATTTGATTATTACAGCACCGTTATTAGGTGTTGCTTTACTGTTTTTCATCCTTCCGCTTTTTGGTATAACAATTGAGACCATTTTTATGTTTCCCATATTATGTGTGTTTTGTATGGTACCTCAATTTGTGAGGAAATCTGCTACTAAAAAGTGGTTTCAATTTAAAGAGGAAAATCGAAGTGAACTTTATACCAAAAACCGAGATGATATTTTGGTCTTGAAAAGTTATGTTGGAGAAATTTTAGCTAACGTTAGATTAAACCTTTTAGAATTAGAAGTGCCATTAGATTTAATTAAATTTTCTCTATTTCATAGAGATTATGAGAATTTAAATGTAATAAGCCAAAAACAAATGAGAGGTCTTACTGAATATTTCGTTTCTTTTGAATACCCCGAAGGCATGGAGCCGTTTCCTATCCCTGCAAACCTTCAACAGCAATACAATCAACCTATCTTTCCAGAAAAGAAAAAAGACGAAAAGCCTGAGAAAAATTTCATTGTCTTAACCGAAATGAAAGGGAAAAATGGAGTTATTACGAGTTTTGTTCCTACTTTGAAGGATAATCTTGCGGATAAAATAAATCAAATGTTAAGCGATTCCAAATTTTCCGAATCCGAATCCGAGTTTAAAAGTATCGTACCAAATTACTCTGCTGACTTAGCTATTTATTGTATTTGTGGTGAAATCGCCAAAATCGAGACGGTAAATGAATGCAATTGGAAAAATAAGTTTAAGTTTTACTTATTTGAGGGGAGCCAATGTAAATGTGGTGATAAAATATACGCAATATCTTTGATGGATGAAGACGACGAGGTTCCTGAAGATTTAAAAGATGTTTTTTTAAGTTAATCTTATTTTCTTTTTTTAATTTTTGAGTAATAATCGTATAACAGTTTATAACCGCGAACAGCCCGTTCTATTTCGTTTTCAAATACAGGGATTTTCAATTTTGTTGCGGTTTTGGTTACCCTTTTTGCCCCTTCGCGTTCTGCTTGAATTAAAATAGTGATTATTGGTTTATTTGGGTAATTATTAATAAGAGACGAATAAATATTGAAATCAAATTCGATTTCAGTAAAGAATTCTAAAGCTAAGATCAATCCATCAACAGCGTCATCCTTCAATAACGCTTCTGAAGCTGTGTTGTAGATACCACAAATTTTTATTCCCACAAATTTTTCTGGAGGCCAATAATCTACTGGGTTTCCAAAAACACAAGTTGATCCTCCAACCTTGGCTTCTATTATTTCCCTTGAAATATCGCTAGGTTTGGCAAGCGCTAAATTTTGTTTTCTCATTTCTTTTATTATTAAATGAATTGCTCCTGAACTCGGCCCAATTATTCCTAGATTAATGCCTTTAGGCTCGGGACACCATAAAAATATTTTTGCAAGTTCAAAAAGTTCGATATAGTTTAACACGAGTATTCCTCCAGCGTCCCTTAATTTTTCTTCTTGGTCATCTTCTTTTCCAACGTAATAAAAGAGGATAGGTTTAGTTAGGCTAACTTTCTTGACCGACTCAATTAATTCGTTAGAAATTTCTCTTAGAAAAAGGGATATTACTTTAGTTGTATCATCGTGTAAGAAATATTCAAGTACATCAGCTTCATTAATATGAAATCCTTTTCCTAAATGTATCACTTTTGAAATTGGTAATCTTTGTGAAGGTGTCCACCATCCCATTGCTCCTGCTAAACCCCCAGATTGAGCAATAAAGCTCATCCCCTCCTTAACATTTTTGTTTAACAACATAATATGTTGTCGCACAGGGATAATACTTGTTGTAAAGTTATCACTAAAATTGATTATTCCTAACATAGACGGTCCTAAATATGTGATATCATATTTTGTGCACATCTGATGTAGTTTGAAAGTTAAATCGTTAATTTTCGCACCTGGTTTTAATTCAGTTTGAATTGCAACATATTTTACACCGAGTTTTCCAAGGTTTTCAACCACTTCAAGAATATCCTTTCCTAGGACTATTACAGCCAACTCTGGAATTTCGGGTAGTTCCTCAAAAGAATGATATGATTTAACACCTAAAATATCATTTGCGTTGGGATTTAAAATATAGAGCTTTCCTTGGTAGAAAATCTCTAACAAGTTTTTCAAGACGGTAAAACTAAAAGAGAGAGCTTGCCGTGAAACTCCGATTATAAGAACGCTTTTTGGATTGAAAAACGGTTGTAAATCTTTCAAGGTACATCCTTCATGATTAGATTATTTATATTAATAAATATGAGAGAAATAATCGTTAAAAATTTGATGTTTATTTTTTAAATTAACGCCTTATTTTTTGAGAGAGTAGGCATCTAGTACAAATTCTACCGCCTTTTTTCCATCATCGAAGTTAGGACTTTCTTGTTTTTTAGTTTGAATACAATCAATAAAGTGATCAATCAATTGGTTTTGAGCAGATTCGTTAGTAGGCCTAAATTCTAATAGATCTTCAATTACTTTATTTCTATTCAAACTTTCTGGACCAAATGAAAGGGGATTCCTTCCACTTAAATCTACTTTAATAAAACCCTTTGTTCCAAATAGATCTATTGTTTCCAAAGGTTCATTGCACCAAGAAACGCCAATAAATCCTAATACGCCGTTCTTAAATCGAAAAAGAACGTTACAATTATCCTCGTTTTCCATATTTATACAAGAGGTGTTAAAATTTATTCCGTTAACTTTATCGTATTCTCCTATTAAGTATCGTAGGATATCAATGCAGTGGACTCCAAGATCTAGTAATACCCCTCCACCTGCTTTTTCAGAGTCAAAAAACCACTTTTCTTCAGAAAGAGCCTCCCACGATTTATAAGGTCCATAATGACTGAAATAATATCTTACTAAAGTTATTTTACCCAGAATTCCTTCATCTATCGCACCTTTTATTAACTTAAAAATTGGGTTATATCGCTTCTGGAATGAAGTAAAGAAAATTAGGTTCTTAGAGGCTAGTTCCGATTCGATATGGTTTAATTCTTCCTTTGAAATTGCAATAGGTTTTTCACACAAAATATGGCAATTTTTCTCTATAGCTTTTAATATTATTTGAGCGTGTAAGTAATTAGGAGTACAGATGCTAATAACGTCTAATTCTTGCTCATCAATCATTTTTTCCCAGCTATCATTGCCGGCATAAACTTTCGGAATGATAAAATTTTTGGACGCTACTTTGGTATGTTCCTCGGTTCTGGATGCGATTGCCACTAATTTACAATTAGGATTTTTAAAAAATCCAGATAGATGTATAGTTCCAATTGCGCCTGCTCCTACTATTCCTATTTTTAAAGTCATAATCTGAATATAGTATAATTTTAGAATTATATAATATCTTTGGGAATAAAAGGATTAGATAATAAATTTAAATATATATGAATTGAGTTTAGAGCGATTTAAGCAGCAACAAACTCGAACATTGGGATTTCTCGTCGCTTCTTATCGTTATAAAGAGGTAATCCGGATTGTTTGAATATTTCGGGAGTTTTATATTTAAGTATAACAGTAGAACAGTGACTCGAGATTTTCATAGAAGCCACCCTTAATCTATCTCTAACAACGGGCAAGTTTTTCAAACTAGTCCCAACATCACAAACAATTGCTCCTGCCCGCACTCGGGCACAAACTCCAGTTGATCTACCAAACGAATTCCTCATACCGCTTTGAACACGATCTGCACCTGCGAATGCTAACATTCTATTTTCTCGATATTTCTGGAAAGGTTTTGGTCTTACTCGAAAACGGTAATTATTCCGCCCTACTTTGTCTTGTAATGCGCTATTTATTGTTATACGGATTGCTTCAAGCGTATTAGACGATATTTGAATTTGCGAATCCACCTTTAAGCCAACTACAAGTTCCCAATCCTCCCAAGGAATCGTCTTGTTTCCACCCCAGAAGCGAACTATTTTACTTTGTGCCCCACCCCTCGCATATTCTCTCCTATGATTAGCACTACGCTTGTGTTGATAGGGTCTTCTATTCCATTTGGAGTAGCAGTGCCACGGTCTTTTTGACGCCATATCTAAATCACTTTATTAACATACCATTTACATTCAATAAGAAATAAAATTATAAACGGTTATTAAATTCAATCTATGAAGAATAGTTAAAAAATTTTATTAAAATACCGTTATAATGATTGATAATTACACTTCTTTTGTTAAGAAGACTGAAATTTTATGTAATGGATTATTTTTGGACGAAGAATTGATTGACCATTATAAAAATGAAGGGATCGAGATCTCCTACGGTCGTAAGGGAGGCGCGGGACCGATTGGTGGGAGATATTTTCTTTTCGAGAATCAAGTAATTGTAAATGCTGCTCTGTGGAATGATCCTTCAAAGTCAAATCTTGTTGTTCGGGAGAATGAGGACGGATATTTCTTAATTTATGATATTAAAAATAAATCCGAGCATAGTAGATTGAAACTAGTTCAGAATCCAACATTTTACAATCCGGAGTACGTTACCTCTGATGGAATTCCGATGAAAAAAATTGCTTTAGTTCACGGAATAGACTGTTTATCGAGCACGATTTACCAGAAGTGTGTGTATCATGGATGTGGAGAGGGTTGTAAATTCTGCGCTATCGAGTTAAGCTTGGAGAATGAAGCAACAATTGAAGAAAAAAATTCAACGCAAATGTGTGAAGTGATTGCAGCAGCGAAAAAGGAAGGCAGATGTAACCACATGACTTTAACGAGTGGCACAGACGCAACGATCGATAAAGGCGCAATAAGATATATTGAACTTTTAGAAGGTATTAAAGAAAACTTTCCTAAACTCCCCCTCCACGTTCAAATTGAACCTTTAGAAGATCTATCATATATAGATGAATTAAAAGACGCGGGCGCTAATACAATAGGAATCCATCTTGAAGTTCTCGATCAAAATTTAAGAAATACTATAACTCCAGGCAAATCTCGCATAACCTATGAAGCTTATGAAAAAAATTGGGAGCACGCACTTGATACGTTTGGAAAAAATCAAGTCTCGTCCTATCTTTTAACCGGTTTTGGTGAATCACAAGAAGATTTCATTTCAGATGCAGAAAAAGTAATCTCTTTAGGTGTAATTCCATATATCACTCCAGTCCGGTCAATTCCGGGGTTGGAGAAGATTTCTACAATTACTTCAGATACAATGGTAGAAATATACACAAAAGCAGCTAAATTAATGAAAGAATACGGAGTTAACCCTTTGAAAAGTAAAGCTGGGTGTGTCCGATGTGGTGGTTGTTCAGCAATTAATGAAGCGTATATTGGAATAGAAAATTAATAGAAAATAATATTAAAAAAGTTAAAACCTTTTTTTTTACTATAAAATTACTTGCTCATTAAATAAATAAGTTAAGGGATTAAAATTAATTAAATTTAAAATATTTTAAATTCTAATTACTATTATATTTTTAAAAAATATTTAATAACAAATTAGGAGAACAATATGACAGAAATATTTTTTACATTAGTATTTCCCTTGGTATTACTATTAATTCTAATAATTATTTTCGTTAGTGGAATCTTTAAGGAGAAACCAAACCTAGAATTTATGACTTGTGATGAATACATAAAAGATTGGCTTAAAGATCACGGACAAGCGCATAAAGTAGACGAACAATTCGCAAAAATGAAAAAAGATCCAGCGGGAAAACTTTATATGCCGATAACTTATAGAGGGGCAAAAATTTTTATAAAATTGGGTATAAGTCCAAATAAAGTATCAATTATAGGGCTTATTTTGTCATTTTTCATATTTTGGGGAGTGATAATGGCTAGCGCGGGTCATACACTTAATCCAATGACTCAACAACCATTCTATGGATCTTGGTTTTTTGCTCTAGCATTCCTTGTACTCTATACAGGTATTAGTGATGGGATTGATGGAGCGATAGCAAGATTATTAGATATTAAATCGAAAACCGGTGCTTGGTTAGATAACATAATAGATAGAGTAAGTGATATTTTAGTTTTGGTCTGTTTCGTTCCTACCAGTTTGTTAATTTTTCCCTCTTATGGACTTGATTTTACATGGATGGTTTGGACAAATATATTCCTTATCTTTATTTATGAGTATATGAGAGCAAGACACGAAGGTTTGGGTTTACATGAAACAAAACCGTTTGTTGGTGAGAGAATAACACGAGTGATAGTTAACACTACATTTTTTACAATGTATGGTGTTTCGAGTTTCGCTGTATTTCTAACAAATTTAATTGATCCTTCTGCTACAATCTGGAACGATTCACATTTATGGGTAATTACATGGAGTATGCTTATTTATCAAATTGTTTTATTAGCTATCATGGTATTTTCAATGATTCTCTTTGCTAAATATATCTGGAAAAATCTAAAGATAATCGAAAAAAAGTGATTGAAAAAAATGAAACTGTACAGGTATTTATTATACGGTTCTGTTTGGTTAGTATTTTTTATTCTACTATACATGTATTTTCCACCTTTTTTGTCTTCTGGGATAAAAGCAGCAATTGACACATTTTTAAAAGCTCCTTTAACTTATTGGTGGTTTATATTTCCACTAATTGGATTATTTATTTTGTTAGGATTAGTTCTTTATTATGGAATACATTTCACCGCATCATTTGGGAGTGGTTATAAACCAAAAACACCATATTATGAAGAAATCAGTATACTAATTGCTTGTAAAAACGAAAAAGTGTTACTAGAAAGAACATTGGATTCTATTGTTAATTCAGACTACCCTAAAGAAAAAATCCAGATAATAATAATAACTAGTGGTTCTACAGATGATACTACAGAATATTCAAATAATTTTTCTACAGAACATAGTGATATTGATATAAAAGTTTTATCAAAGGATTTATCTAAAAAGGGAAAACCTCCAGCGCTCAATTACGGTTTAGAACACGTAAAAAATGATATTATAGTTCTTTATGATTCAGGGTGCATTTTAGAATCTGATACTCTTAAAAATTTGATATCTCCTTTTCATCAAGAAAAGACTGACGCAGTAATTGGTCCTGTTCTGGTTAAGAACTGGAAAGATAATAAACTCACGAAGGGAATATTTTTAGATTATGGTATGGTTTCTGGTGGTGGTTTACTATTTGAAGTTAAAAATAGACTAGGATCTTCTGCCTATTCATTTGGACGGAATTTCGCAGTTAGAACAAAATATCTTACGAAATATGGAGGTTTTAACGAAGATTCAATGACGGAAGATCTTTATCTCTCTGTGCTTTTAAATTTAGATGGTGTACTAATTCGATTTTCACCTAAAGCTAAGATTTATGAATATGTCCCGAATAGTTGGGAGATTTTAGTAAAACAACGTTCTCGTTGGATGGCTGGATTTAAATCCGATATGCCTCAGTTAATGAAAATGAAGAGCGAACATAAAGATGGTAAGAAATTAATAATCGCAAGAAATTTAACAATGATGGTTTTGGCAAATATGGATACATGGATTCCAATAGAAATCGGATTTGCAATATTTCAATTTTTGATTGGAGAATATTATTTACTAATTTGGACTCTGTCTTGCTTATTTTTTCAATTTGGCTTCTTATTTAATGCTATAAGAAAATATTGCGATAAGCATTACAGTCTTATATTCTTTTTTCCAATAAGTGGTTTTATTCATCTTTATATGTTTTTACGACAATTTAGACTTCCTAAAGAAATAAGTTGGGAAAAGACTCCAATGTTATTAGAACGCGAAGAAACGGAAATAAAAGCTTTATCTAAAATGTAATAATTTTTTTATTACTTCTTTATTTTATATTAATATCAATCAAAGTTATTTGAATTATAATTATAAGTTATTATATTTTTAGGAGGAAACAATTTTGGGCTTTAAATTTCATGATCACTTACCGGAAGAATTAAAAACAAAGTATTTTGACTTTAAGTTCCGTGATTATCCGGACGATGAATTTTGTAAAGAATTGTTAAAACAAATTAATTTATCCTATAATAATTGTAAGTATTACAAAGATAAACTTTGTAAAAATTTTGATTTTACGATTCCTGATGAGCTATCGATTGATAGTTTAGAAACAATCCCTTATATTCCCACTGACATTTATAAAAAATCAGGAAATCGAACTCTAAACCTATCAAAAGTACCTCTTGAGAATATAGCACTCTTTTCGTGTTCATCTTCTACTACAGGAGATCCTTCTCTAGTTCCCCGAACATTAGAAGATTTTGATCAATTACAATATAATTCAATTAAGGTTTTTACAGAATTTTTTGAATGGGAAAAATTAAAAATTGGATCTAAAAGATGTATCACTTTGAATTTTTCGCCAGATCGCTATTTCATGTCAATGATGGCAAAAAGAAGTGCAAAAGAATTTGAATATGTTGATAAAACTCGATATTTTACAGCTTGCATGAATAAACCTTGGGAATTTTATGGATATGAGGAATATTTGGTAAAAATGAAAATCTTGAAAACAATATGGGCAATTATGTCAACTTTTTCACCTAAAGGGGGTTTCATTTTGGATGTTACTAAAATGTTGAAAATGGTCAAAAAAATTAAAGAAACAGGACATTGGAAAAATATCGAGGTAAGTAAAATTTTATTTGGTGGAAGCCCACTCTTAATGAACAACATGTTTGAAAAGAGATTGTTAAAAGAAAATGTATTTTTGGATCTTGATGGAATATCTATTGTTGGTTGTGGTGGTGGTGGATGGGATGGTGTTAAAGGCCAAGCAAAGATGGGCGAGGTAAATAAAAGTAAATTCATTGGATATTATGAAAAAGTGTTTAACATTAAACCAAAGGATATTAGGGACATATATGCCTTTACAGAAGGCCCTACACTTTTTGGAGGTCATTGGTCTGAGAAATATCAAGATTTTTTACTACACTGTCCTGATACTGCTCGAATAATTGTTAGAGATCTTGAGGATTTAGAACCCGTCAAAGATGGAGAAGAGGGACTTCTAGAAGTTCTTACGCCTTATGGTGTTAATGGTACAATAAATCAAGCGGTCTTAGTTGATGACATTATAGAATTAATCTCAAAAAACAAGTGTCCTGAGTGTGGTTATAAAGGAGCTACCTTTCGAATAATAGGGAGGTTAAAGAATGCCCAAGGAAAAAGTTGTTCTTCTTTAATCAATTGGATCTATTAAGGTTTTTAATATTCCTTCAAATCGCTCGACATTAGATTTATTTTTTTATAAAAAAAAAGAAATAATTAATTTTATGACCCTAAGGTCATAATTATCATAACTGGCAGAATTATTGCAAGAGGTATAGCATTAAGGACAATTCCAAATATCCCAAACACACTTCCAACCGCCCTAAGAGGATTTTTCGGTTCAAGTTCTCCAGCTTTCTTATTATTTACTCTGGAAACGATCGCAAATATCAAGCCTACAGCCTGAAAAACTAGAGCTACAATCCACAATAGGGGTCCACCAGGAAGATTAGGAAATATATATATTGGTATAATAAATCTGATAAAACTATAATATTCCAAAACAAAACCAACAATCACAAGAACTATCGAAACACAAGCAAAATAAAATACCTTTTTTGAATAAGGCCCTGGGCCTCCTACTTTAGTTGAATTAACGGAAATTGAACTAACAGTTGATGGTGTTGATACTTGATTTTCTTCAGGTGTTACTTGAGGAGCATCAGGAGTAGGAGCCAATGAAATTGTGCTTCCACAACTTGGACAAAACTTTTGATCTTGGGATTCTAATTTTTCACCACAATTTGGACAAAACATATTCTCACTTTTCAATTTTTATTAATTTAGTAATGATTGTAACAATAATTGATCCGATCTATTAAGTTTTTTATTATTCCTTCAAATCTCTCTAGATTAGAATAATTTTTAATAATAATAAAGAAAAAAAAGATTAATTTATTTCATAATCAAAAGTACATAGAGTACATAGTCAACATCATAATTAAAGAAATTAGCCCAATTATTAACAATACTAAAAGTACTACAACAGGTATACTATTAATGATAATTCCAAAGATCCCAAACACACTTCCAACCTTCTCAAGAGTATTTACGGGTTCAGTTTTTCTAGCTTTACTACAATTTGTTCTAGAAAGAATCCCAAATATTAAGCCCGTAACATTAAGAATTCCACCTACAATCAACGCCAGAGGTCCAAAAGGATAATAATAATAATAAGAAAATGGACTAAACAGCCTCATAAAATACGTACCCCCCAAAGCAAAACCGATACCTCCTAAAACAAGCGATACAATAGCGAAGGCAAGAGTCTTTTTTGAATGAGGTCCCGGCCCTCCTACGTTAATTGGTTTTGACTCGTAAACGGGAGTTGATTTAACTGGTGATGGCACTTTATTTTCTTCAACTTTTAAAGGAGGTGCTTGAGGTGCACCAGGAGTGTCAGAAATTTCACTTCCACAGCTGGCACAAAACTTTTGTTCTTTGGATTCCATCTTTTCGCCACAATTTTGACAAAACATAATCTCACTCTCTATTTTAGTTAAATAATAATTATAAAAGTATTATTATTTAATAATATTATATTGTAAGATTTAAATTATTTGACTTAAATTTCTATATATCGTGATAATTTGGAGATAAGGGTGCAATAACTACTAGGTTTTACAAAATTCTTTTTACTTTATTGATATTTTAGCTTAAAAAAATAAAAAAGAAAATTATTCAACTGAAAATCTATGTTTTTTGAGCCCTTCACTCATACCAGCTTGAAATGAACCAGGGTTCCTTCTATAAAACCATTTATTTTTACACTTGCATTAATTAATTTCATAATCAAATGTAATAAGGGGCAATTAGCACCAGAGAAATTACCCTAATTATCACTACTACAATAATTGCTACAATAAATATACTATTAATGACAATTCCAAACACCCCAAACACACTTCCAACCTTCTCAAGAGTATTTATCGGTTCAATTCTTCCAGCTTTACTACTATTTGTTCTAGAAAGTATCCCAAATACTAAGCCCGCAATATGAACAATTATAGTTGTAATAAATCCTACCAATCCAAAAGAATAATAATAATAATAATATGGTGAAAAGGAACTGAACAAATTACTACCCCCGTAAAAATAAGCGACACCTACTAAACCAAGCGATACAATAGCGAAGGCAAAGCACCTTTTTGAATGAGACCCTGGCCCTCCTACTCTAATTGTTTTTGACTCGTAAACGGGAGCTGGTCTAACTGGTGGTGACACGTGCTTTTCTTCGACTTTTAATTGAGGAGCTTGAGCAGCATCAGGAGTGTTAGAAAGTTCACTTCCACAGTATGGACAAAACTTTTGATTTTGGGATTCCAACTTCTCGCCACAATTTGGACAAAACATAATCTCACTCTCTATTTTAGTTTAATAATAATTGTAAAAGTAATATTATTTATTAATATTATATTGTCAGATTTAAACTATTTGACTCAAATTTCTATATGTTAAATTTCTATATGTCATGATATAATTAGGAGATGGGCACCTAGGGTTCCTTCTATTATTCATTCAAATATTTCCAGATTAGAAATTCAGATAAAAGGATAATGAAAAGACAAAGAAGCTACAATAATACTAATAGGAATTAATACAAGAGGTATAACATTCTGGACAATTCCAATCACCCCGAATATGCTTCCAACCTTCTTAAGTGTATTTTGCACTTCATGTTTTCCAGCCTTACTACTAAATACCATAGAAAGGATCGCAAGTAATAAGCCAATAGAATGAAGAACCAAAGCTATAATCCACAACTCAAGTCCTCCAGGAATTCTAAGAAACACATATATTGGTATAACATCTCTGAGAACTTTAAGAAACTCAAAAACTAAACCAATAACTGCTAAAACTATCGATAATAAAGCGAAAGCAAAGACCATTTTTGAATAAAATCCTGGGCCTTCAATTTTAATTGTTTTTGACTCGTAAACGGGAATTGATCTATCTGTTGATGACACTTGATTTTCTTCAGCTCTTAGTTGAGGTGCATCAGGAGTGTGTAGAACAACACTTCCACAGCTTACACAAAACTTTTGATTTTGGGATTCTAACTTTTCGCCACAATTTTTACAAAACATAATCTCTCTTTCCAATTTCGTTTAATAATAATCGCAAATGAATTTCTATTTAAGATTATTATAATATCACCTTCAACTACATATATTCCAGCCTGATTTTAAATCAATTTTAAAATTAATTTTTAAATCACATATAACCTATAGGTATAATCATAAAAGGTAGAAGTATAAGAGGTACTACTACAATAGGTAAAACATTCATGATAATTCCAAACACCGCAAACACACTTCCAACCTTCTCAAGAGTATTTATCGGTTCATTTTTTCCAGCTTTACTACTATTTACTTTGGAAAGTATCCCGAAAATTAAGCCCCCAATATTAAGTACTATAGCTATAGTCAGCCCTACCAGTCCAACTCCAGGTTCACCAGGAAAATAAGGAAATAAGTATATCGGTAATAAATTTCTGATTAGATTAATACCACCAAAAATAAAACCGGTAATTGCTAAAGCAATCGATATAATAGCAAAGGCAAAACAGTTTTTTGAATAAGGTCCTGGGCCTCCTATGTTAATTGGTTTTGACTGGTAAACGGGAACTGATCTAACTGTTGATGACACTTGATTTTCTACAGCTCTTAATTGAGGAGCATCAGGAGTGTGTAGAAGAACACTTCCACAGCTTGCACAAAACTTTTGATTTTGGGATTCTAACTTTTCCCCACAATTTGGACAAAACATATTCTCACGCTCTAATAATTGTAAATTACTATTTAATAATATTATATTGTCAGATTTAAACTATTTGACTCAAATTTCTATGTGTTAAAATTCTATATATTATGCTATAAATAGGAGATTATGTTGTAATGAAATCTGCTAGGTTTTGTAAAAATTCTTTTACTTGTAATTTGTATTTCAGAATTCCACTCCATTTTTATAACAACCTCCTTTTCTTTATCTTAAAGAAAAAAAAATTAATATCAGAATCATTAGAATATAGGAATTGAAATTCATCCACCAAATAATATTAGAGGAATAGATACAATAGGGATACTATTCATGATAATTCCAAAAATCGCAAATACACTTCCAACCTTCTCAAGAGTATTTACGGGTTCAAATTTTCCAGCTTTGCTACTATTTGTTCTAGAAAGTATCCCAAATACGAAGCCTGTAATATTAAGAATTGCAGCGATAATCAACAATATAAATCTAATATAATAATCAAGATGAAACGGAAATGGTATTAAAATTCTCATAAAAGATATGACCCCAAAAGCAATACCGACACCTCCTAAAGCAAGTGATAAAATAGCGAAGGTAAGACACTTTTTTGAATGAGGTCCTGGCCCTCCTACATTAATATTTTTTGACTAGTAAATGGGAACTGATCTAACTATTGGTGAGGCTTGATTTTCTTCAGCTCTTAATTGAGAAGCTTGAGCAGCATCAGGAGTGTTAGAAAGTTCACTTCCACAGCCCGAACAAAACTTTTGATTTTGTGATTCCACCTTCTCGCCACAATTTGGACAAAACATAATCTCACACTTTAATTTAGTTCAATATTAGTTGTAAATGTATTATTTATTAAATAATATTATAAAAAAAAAAAATTATTATTGTTTACTATTGTATAGCTTTCTCATGAGCTTTTGCATTTAGTGGTAGTAATGGAGCACATGCCATAAGTTTTGTAACGTCTCCTTCAACAACATATGTTCCAGCCATTGTTGCTTGTATAGGATCGGATTCCCCAGAATTAACTTTCTTGATTGTATCAAAATCCGTTTTATGAAAGAGTTTTGGTGCCTCTG